>Ga0080004_1201956_pt1 | contig 27807 bp, 24 predicted proteins | sample WasSprMetagenome_FD_69207 | JGI IMG/M metagenome (GOLD analysis project Ga0080004, IMG submission 69207) | Sulfidic aquatic microbial communities from Washburn Spring, Yellowstone National Park, USA - WS (SPADES assembly) (version 2) | ecosystem: Environmental > Aquatic > Thermal springs > Hot... | reverse complement strand
AGTTTTTGGGATGGACGCCATGACTACCGGTGTGGTTTTGGCCTGGGCCACGGAGGCTTTTGAGCGCGGCCTTATCAGCACAAAGGAAACGGATGGACTCAAACCTAGCTGGGGCGACGCTGCTGTGTATACGGAGATGATAAAACGCATCGCTAACCGGGAGGGTGATTTTTACACATTGTTGGGGCAAGGGGTACGGGCGGCTTCCGCTCGGTACGGGGGAGAGGAATTCGCCCTCCATTTCGGCGGGAATGAAATGCCGGGCTACCACACTGGCCCCGGCGCCCTCCTCACCTATCTTTCCGGCTCCCGCCATTCCCATCTGGACTCCGCGGGCTACGCCCTGGACCAAGAGCTCTGGCAACGCGGGAAAAAGCCATCGCCGGAGGAACTGGCTTTTCAGCTCTTTCAAGAGGAGGCAAGGAGGCAGGTCCTGGCCGCGCTTGTGGTTTGCTTCTTCGCCCGCGGGCTCTACGATTGGGATACCATAAGCGCAGCATTGGCAGCTTTGGGGATAGAACGCACTCCCAAAGAGCTTGAGGAGCTTGGGGTTCAGATCCTGCGGCGCAAATATGCGTTCAAGGTCCGCGAGGGGTTCGACCTTACAACGCTTACGATCCCCAAGCGGGCGATAGAGACCCCAACCCCGCTGGGCCAAGTGGAAGGGGAGTTCCTGCGTCGGGCCCTGGGGAAGATGAAAAAGCTATTGGAGGGAGAAGATGGGATGGCGTGAGGTTTTGAGGCGGGAATTTTTTGAGGCCGACCGGGAGTTCGTGGAAGAGGTTCTCCCCATCGGCACAGTGGATCAATCCGTGTTTGGGCTCATTGCGGAGGCGACCCAATACATTTTGGTGGCTGAAGGGGAGGAAGTGCACATCAGGCCGGACACCCGGGCAATTCCGGAGGTCCTGCGGTCGTTGAGCCGCGGTGGCCGGAGCATTTCCAAAAGGGATGCGGAGGAAGCGGTGCAGAAATTCGCGGCTCTTTGGGAGGGGAAAGCTCGGTCCCGCGGGTCTTGGGAAGAGGCGGTGCGCCTTGCCCGCGAGGCCGGCGAAATCCAGACCGCGGCTGCGCCGCGGAAAAGAGGCTTTTGGCCCTGGCGGAGGTGAGGGATGCCGGAGATCCTGATCCAAGGGGTGACGAAGCGTTTCGGCTCCACAATCGCGGTGGACAGCCTCACCGCCCGCATCCATGACCGGGAATTCTTCGTAGTGGTTGGTCCCACCGGCTGTGGAAAAACCACGCTTCTTCGCCTCCTTGCCGGCCTCATAAACCCCGATCAGGGGGAGATCCTTTTCGACGGGGTGCGGATGAACGGGATTCCTCCCCGCGAGCGCGGCGTGCGCATGGTCTTCCAGGGCCAGGATTATGCCCTCTATCCCCATCTTGAGGTCTACCATCCCCAACGCTGGTCGAACCTTTCTTTTCCTTTGCGGCTTCAGGGGGAGAAGGTGGCAGGAATACGGGAGAGAGTGCATCGGGTGGTGCAGCGGCTGGGGATTGAGTCGAACTGGTTTCCCCGTAAGCCCCGCGAGCTATCTGAGGGACAGAAGCAGAAAGTGGCCCTTGGGCGAGCCACTGTCCTAGTCCCGAAAGTTTTTCTTTTGGATGAGCCCCTTTCGCATCTGGACCCACCAACCAGGGCCAAAGCCCGTGAGGAAATCCGCCGGCTACATGCGGAGCTTGGGACCACCACGGTTTACGTAACCCATGATCTCGCGGAGGCTTTCATCCTGGGGGACCGGGTGGCCGTGATGCGCGCGGGAAAATTCCTCCAGGTTGGCACACCCAAAGAGATTCGGGACCATCCGGCGGATGCGTTCGTTGCCGAGTTTGTCGGCGCCTATCGGGAGGGATTGCGCCAAGCCTTCGGGGCGTAAATCCGGGGACAGCCGGGTTTTGCTTACGATCGTCTGCGGTGCAGGATCTCTAAGGTGCAGATGAAAGTCGCTGTCCTCTGCGGGGGAAATTCTGCGGAGCGGGAGATTTCCCGGCGTTCCGGGCGCAACGTGTTCGCTGCTCTTCAGCGCAAAGGCTGGGACGTGGACTTGCTTGAAATCGAGTCTTTTGATGGGCTTCCTCAGCGGCTCAAGCCCTATTCCGCGGTGTTCAATATTCTCCACGGCGGCGTTGGTGAGGACGGAACAGTCCAGCTCCTTTTGGAGCTCATGGGAAAGGCCTACGTGGGCTCTGGCCCGCTAGCCTCGGCATTGGCCATGGACAAAGTGGAAGCTAAAAAGGCCTTCCAGGGAAAGAATCTTCCCACCCCTCCCTGGGCCCTTTATCAGGGTGGGGATGTTCAGGGCTTCCTGGCCCAGGCCAAGGAACTTGGGTTTCCTCTTGTTCTGAAGCCGAGGCGGGAGGGCTCAAGCGTAGGGGTGCGGATCATCCGGGACGAGGCCGAGCTTTGGGAAAATGTCCAGGAAATGATCAAAGAATTCCCGGAGTTTTTTGCGGAAAAATACGTTCCTGGTCGAGAAATAACCGCGGCCATCCTGGATCAGGGGGAGGGACCAAAAGTCCTCCCTTTGGTGGAGCTTCGGCCGAAACGGGCATTTTTTGACTGGGTGGCTAAATACACTCCTGGGGAGTGTGAGATCCTCTGTCCGGCCCCGCTCGCCCCGGAAGAGGGAAAAAGGGCTAAAGATGTAGCCCTTGAAGCGTACTTGCTTTTGGGCTGCCGCGATTTTGCCCGGGTGGATATGCGCCTCGATGAAAGTGGCGTGCCCTATCTTCTTGAGGTTAATACCCTTCCCGGGATGACCGAGCTTTCCCTTTTTCCGCGGGCTGCAGCCGCGGCCGGTATTCCCTACGATGATCTTGTGGACCTTCTTCTTCGCCGTGCCTTAAGCCGGTTGCCCAAAACCTGATTTTTCGGGTACAGTAAGCTACGAGGATTCGGCGAGGAGGTGATCGGGGTGAAAATCCTGTGGTACGGGCATGCCTGTTTCCGCATCACCGCCCAGAACGGCACGGTTCTCATCACCGATCCCTACGACGAGAGCGTGCCCTATAAAGCTCCCGAGGGACCGGCTCACATCGTCACCGTGTCCCACGATCATTTCGACCATAATGCGGTGGGGCGGGTAAAGGGGAATCCGGAGGTGGTGCGGGGGGTGGGCGAGTGGACCCTGCGGGGAATTTCTATCCGGGGGATTGCTTCTTTTCATGATCCTAAGGGCGGGAAGGAGCGCGGCCGGAATACGGTGTTTAAGTTCATTGTTGACGGCATCACTCTGGCCCACTTTGGTGACCTCGGCCATACCCTCACTGCTGAGCAGCTAAGGCCCCTTGAGGACGTGCAGGTAGCGATGATCCCGGTGGGCGGTTTTTACACTATCGGCCCCAAGGAGGCCAAGGAAGTGGTGCAAAGCCTGCCGGCTGTGCGGGTGGTGATCCCCATGCACTACCGCACGGAAGCGGTGAAGGACTGGCCCATCCGTCCGGTCCAGGAGTTTTTGGAGGCCGTGGACCTCACGGTGCGGGAGTTCAAGGGCGAGGTGGAGTTGACCTCCCAGAATCTCCCGAAAGCAAGGGAGGTGTGGCTTCTTTCCTATGCCTAAAATTTCGGCGCGGAGCCAAGCGGCACCGGCGTCGCCCATCCGCCGCCTCTATCCCCTGGCGGTGGAGGCGAAGAAGAAAGGGAAGAAGGTTTATCACCTGAACATCGGTCAGCCGGATATCCCCACCGCTGAACCGTTCTTGCGGGGAATCCGCGAAGCCAAGGTCGAGGTCCTGGACTACGCCCCATCCCCGGGCTTGCCCGAGGCCATCCAGGCAGTCCAGACCTATTACGCTGAGATCGGGTTCAATCTCGCTCCCCAGGAAATCCTCATCACCATCGGCGGATCCGAGGCCATCACTTTTTCTCTTGTGGTCACCTGTGATCCCGGCGATCAGGTCCTCATTCCCGAGCCGTTCTACCCCAATTACCTCGGATACGCGCGCCTGGCCAACGTGGAAATTGTCCCCCTCACTACTTATCGGTCCGAGGGGTTTCATCTTCCGCCCCGGCAGGAGATCGAAGCCCGCCTGACCTCCAGAGCTCGGGCGATCCTTCTTTCCAACCCGGGAAATCCCACAGGGGTCGTCTACACCGAGGCCGAATTGGATACGCTTGTGGAGCTCGCCCTCCGTTACGATCTCTTCCTCATTGTGGACGAGGTTTATCGGGAGTTCGTCTACGAAGGGCGGCACAAAAGCATCCTCGCTTATCCGGAGGCCGCGGATCGGGTGATCCTCGTGGACTCCATCTCCAAAAGGCTTTCCGCCTGTGGGGCCCGGGTTGGGATGCTTATCTCTCGGAACAAGGAAGTGATGGCCGCGGCCCAAAAATGCGCCACCATCCGCCTCTCTGCCCCCACTTTCGAGCAGCTGGGACTAGCGGCGTTCATGGCTGATCCTCACCATCGGGAGATCATCGCTCGGATGATCGAGGAGTACCGGGTGCGCCGGGATGTGTTCTGCGAGGAGCTCGCGAAAATCCCAGGCATAACCTTCCGCAAACCCGAGGGCGCGTTCTACGTGATGTTCGGCCTTCCCGTGCAGGATAGCGAGGACTTCATCCGCTGGATGCTCACGGATTTCCCGGGGAAGGAGACGGTGATGTTCGCTCCGGGTGCGGGCTTCTACGCCACTCCTGGTAAAGGCCACGATGAGGTCCGGGGAGCTTACGTCCTCAACGTTCAGGACCTCCGGCGGGCCTGCGCGATCCTCGCGGAAGGCCTCGCTCTTTACACCGAATCCCTGGCCAAGACCAGGGGATGAGAAAGGAACGAAAGAGGCTGGACCTCGTTCTCGTGGAGCGAGGCTTAGCCCCGTCGCGGGCAAAGGCTCAGGCTTTGATTTTGGCTGGACAGGTGCGCGTTGACGGGATTTGCGTGGATAAGCCTGGGACTTCAATTTCTCCCTCTGCGCACATCGAGGTTCTTTCCCCACCACGGTACGTATCCCGCGGCGGCGAAAAGCTCGAGGCTGCCCTCAAAGCTTTCGGGATCGATCCCACGGGGAAAAAATGCTTGGATATCGGCGCTTCCACTGGCGGATTTACTGATTGCCTTCTCCAGCACGGAGCAGCTCGGGTCTATGCTGTAGATGTGGGCCGCGGGCAACTCCATTGGAAATTGCGCCAGGACCCGCGGGTAGTGGTGAAGGAGGGACTTAACGCTCGGTATCTTCGTTTTGACGATATCGGCGAGGAAGTGGATCTTGTCACCATCGACGTTTCTTTCATTTCTCTGTGTCTCATCCTTCCCAGGCTTTTGGGGCTTGCCCGGCCCGAAGGAGCGGTGATCCCTCTCGTTAAGCCCCAATTCGAAGCCGGCCGAGAGAAGGTTAAAAAAGGGGTCGTGCGCGACGGGCAAATCCATCGGGAAGTTCTAGCTGATCTTGCTAAGTTCGTGGAGGAACGATTGCAATGGTCGGTGGTTGATGTCATAGCAAGCCCACTTTTGGGGCCTAAGGGGAATCGCGAATTTTTTATGCACATTGTGCCACGAGCCGGTCTAGGGAAAGGAATAGCGTGGGGAAAGCTTGGTCTTTAGCGGCGGTTACGGAGCTCCAAAATTATGGGGCGCGTCGCGGCCCGACCAGCTTCCACAGCCACAGGAAGCTTCCAAAAATCCAAAATACCTATCCCGTCTAACTCCGGCCGGATGAGGATGAGCCTTTCCCCCAGCCGTTCCCGCATGCGTTCTAACTGCACCGCATAAAGGGCGCGGGAGGTTATATCGTGAATGTGCAAAAAGAAATCCAAAAGCGAGGAGGGTTCCGAGGAAACCGGGTCAGACACATCTACCGCCACCACAAAATCGGCATTGTTTGCGACCGCATCTATGGGAAGATTGTTCACTACCCCGCCATCGATGAGGAGGCGTCCTTGCCAGCGTACTGGTCCCAAAAGGCCGGGCAAGGCGGCGCTCGCCCCCACCCCGAGGTAGACCGGCCCCTCGGAAATCCTCACCTCCTCTCCGCTAGCTACATCGCAAGCTACCACAGTGAGCGGGGTCCCTAGCTCCTCGAACTTTTTCCCTTTGGTAAAAAGGCGAAGGAAGGCAAGGAACCGGGAAGTTCGGGCCGTATTCAACTCCCACCACGGGCGGCGGCGCACCATCTCGACCAGGCTTTTGGCCACAACCTCTTCCACAACGGCCCTATAAGATCCGGGAACACCAAAGAAACTTGAAAGATCCATGGTAGCGAGGAGTTTCACCATGTAGTCGGGATCCTGGCCGGTGGCATAAAAAGCCCCGACTATCGCGCCCATCGATGTCCCGGCGATCGCCGAAGGGGCAAACCCCGCCTGAGAGAGCTCCATAAGCACCCCAAAGTGGGCGAAGCCCCGGGCTCCTCCGCCACTCAAAGCCAAAGAAAAGTTCATGGCCTAAGCGAGTTTTTCCCTAAGTCGCGCGGAAAGCCAGTCCAAAAGCCAGACCATGACGATGATGAGGAGAGTGAGGACCGTGGCCTCCGGGAAGGACCAGCCCCGCAAATACTGGATCAGCCGGAAACCGATGCCCCCACCCCCAACCATGCCCACCACCGTGGCCATCCGCACGTTTATGTCCCAGCGATAAAGGGTAAAGGAAAGGTAGGGGTTGATTATCTGGGGGATGATGGCGTAGCGGATGACCTGAAGGCGATTGGCGCCGGTGGCGGTCAGAGCTTCCACTGGGCCAGGATCGATGGCCTCCAATTGCTCGGCATAAAGTTTCATGAGGTCCACAACGGAGTGCACAAACAACGCTAAAACTCCGGCAAAGGAACCGGTGCCCACCCAGACCGCGAAAATGATGGCCCAAATGATGGCATCCACCGAACGGGTGAAACTACCGATCATGCGTAGCACTGTGTAAATAGGGCGGGCAATAGGGCCGCGCATGAGGTTCCGTGCCGCTAAAAATGAGAGAAAGACCGCGAATGGCACCGCAAAAGCTGTGGCCATGATGGCCATGAATAGGGTTTCCGCGAGGAGTCGCAGCCCTAGGCCCAAAAGGTCCCAGCGTGGCGAGGCGATGGCCCGCCAAAACTTGAGCGTCTTCGCAAAGCCCGTGATCAATCGGGAAGGCTCGATTCGGGTCACTCCCCAAGCTGCGGCCATGGTGCTGAGGAGGACAAGGGCGGTCAGCCATCCGGTGAGGCTACGGTGCCAGGGCCGGTAAACAATAAGGGTAACTTCCGAAAGGGTAAGTCCCGAAAGGATTTCCGCTGGTGAACGACCTTTTGGATCAAAAAGCGCGGTCAAAATGGTGAAAGGGAAGAGGGGCCAAGCCAAGGCGTAAAGGAAGCGCTTAGGGGCCGAGCCACCCTTTAGCTCATGGTTTACCACCTTCAGCCCCACCGTTTGATCCCAAGCGGACCACAACGCCGCCACCGGAACGATCACAAGAAACATGGTGGTCCAAGGGAAAAAGGAGTAGTAAATGCGGCCGAACCGGAAATATCCGTAGCTTATGGAGACGGCTAGCCAAAGATACCCAAGGAAAAGGAGGTCCAAAATTGCCGGCAGAACCCGAATCCGCAGGCTTTTTGCCCACTGGGCCATTGTCTCGAGAGAGAATAAGGTGCTGTTCATGGCTCACACGATCTTTTCTCGCACCCAGCCAGATACGTAATCCATGATCCATACCGTGATCATGAAGAGGATGATCACCCCGCCCACAAGGTTCCACTGCAAATCGTCCTTATATTCGAACAAAAGCTGACCAATACCGCCTCCGCCGACCAAGGCGACCACTGTGGCCATGCGCAAATTGATGTCCCAGCGGTAAAGAGAAAAGGCCAAGAACTGAGGGATAACCTGGGGCACCACCGCGTAGCGTAGGACCTGGAAGAGATTAGCGCCGGTGGCGGTCAAAGCTTCTACCGGGCCCGGATCGATGTGCTCAACCTGCTCGGAAAAAAGTTTCCCCAAAGCCGCCAGGGTATGGATGAACAGAGCCATGGCTCCGGCAAACGGGCCAAACCCTACCCAAATGGCAAAGATTGAGGCCCAAAACACCGATTCCACCGCGCGAAATACGTTAAAGAATCCGCGGGTGAGGAAGTAAAAGAGCCAGCCTAAGGAACTACGGGCAGCAATGTTCCTAGCGCCCGCAAAGCTGAGGGGAAAAGCTACGATGATCCCCGCTACTGTCGCCAAAAGGGCCATATACAGTGACTGCACCAAACCATCGAGGAAGGAGAGCTTGATGCGTGGATCCGGTTGGACGAGGTACTGGAAAGATGGATGGATGAGGCCTCGCCAAATGCGCAAAGATTTGGAAGCGGATCGGATGAGTTTTTGTAAGTCCACCTCGGTTAGGCGCCAGCCCAAGGCCAGGGTCATGGCCACCAAAAGCAAAGCGGTTAGGCCGTAGATCGTGCGGTACCAAGGCGGCCGCCGCACCGCGCTCTCCGGAGGAGGCAAGGGCTCCAATCGCAGACCTATGCACCGCTCGTGCCAAGGAGTTTGGGGATTGAGCCAGATACCCCCTCCTAAAAGCAAAAGTTCTAGGTGAGAAAACCCAAAATGGGCTAGGGATTGAGCTAAGGTAGGCCGAGCACCTCCTTCCCTCACAAGGTGCACGCCCAAAACCCTCTGGCCAAGGCTTGGTCCGAAGGAGCGAGTGAGGAGGACCACTTCGACGATCCCGACTATGACCACTGCCCACTCCCAAGGGGAAAGCGCTGGCCAAACGAGCTTCTCTTCCGGTCGCCAAGGGGTCCATAATTCCGCAAGGTAATAAAGGGTGAAACCGCTATATAGGAGATAAGCCCAAAGGAATAAGTCGAGAGTGAGCGAAAGGAGGCGTGCGCGCAGAATCTTCACCGAACCTCCACTTCCTCCGCTTCCTCCCCGTAGATCTCCTTAAATTTCCGATCGTCGATTTCTCCGGGCTTCCCGTCGAAAACCTTTTCTCCGGCCTTCAGGGCGATGATGCGCTGGCCGTAACGGCGGGCGAGGGATAGAAAATGGAGGCTAGCGATGACCGTGACTCCGTCTTCTTTGTTGATCTGTTCGATGTACTGCATCACGGAGTGGGAAGTTGCGGGATCGAGGGCGGAGACCGGTTCATCGGCAAGGAGGAGCTCGGGTTCCTGCATGAGGGCGCGGGCGATGCCCACCCGTTGCTGCTGGCCTCCGGAAAGCTGATCGGCCCGCACATACATCTTGTCGAGCAATCCCACGCGCTCCAAACATACTTGAGCTCGACGAATGTCCTCTTTGGGAAAACGCCCAAGAAGGGTGGGAATGGTGGGGTTATAACCCAGACGGCCAGCGAGAACGTTTTGCAAAACTGTTGCGCGCTTTACCAAATTGAACTGCTGGAAGACCATCCCGATTTTTCGGCGCATCCGGCGCATGGCCCGCGGGGAAAGCTTAGTCAATTCCACCCCGTTCAGAAAAATCCGCCCCGATGTGGGTTCTACTAGACGGTTGATGCACCTAAGGAGCGTAGACTTTCCGGAACCGGAAAGCCCGATCAGCACCAAAAACTCGCCTTTTTCCACCGAGAAACTGACATTAGAAAGGGCGCGGATTTTCCCGCGCTCGTAAATCTTGGTCAGGTTCTCCACCACAAGATGCGGCATAGAAAAAGGGGGAGCGGAGCCCGCTCCCCCTTTCCTCATCCTCTTTTAGCGCTTGGGAATGGGGTATCCAGCGAGCTGGCGATAGGAATCATAGAAGGAGTCGTCGATCTCAGCCACGTCATACCACTCATAGAATCCGGGCCGGGACCAAAGCTGGAGGCCCTCAGGCGAGCGGATGTGCTGGATGATGGCCTGGACGATTTTGTCCTCGAGGTCCTTGGGGAAGCCGGCGGCGAAGGCAATGCAGTCGTTGGGCATCGGCCCAACCACTGCGACAATGCCTACCTTCTTCACCAGATCCCAGATATCGCCGTAAACCTTGACCTCGGTAGCGATGGCGTAGCGAAGGTCACGGCAGTGCCCGCGGATGCCCTCCGGGTAGAGGTCGTTATTCCAGCGATCCCAGAGCCAAAGTTCCGGATCCATGCCGTATTCCCAGCGCCAGCCCGCGGCCTTCAAGCACTCGGCGATGCTATCCGGAGGAAGAGGCGGCGAACCGTATCCGGTGCAGAAGTCCGCCTGACCCTCGAGAATGGCGATCATCGCGTTCGCGTGAGTTCCAACCGCCTTCTCCTCGGCAAAGGTCAGACCCAGTTGGTCGAAATACTTCTTGGGAATGACGTAACCAGAAGTCGAGCGGGTGCTACCAAATGCCCAAACCTTACCCTGGAGGTCATATACGGACTTAAAGCCCTTCTCCCGGAGGGCGTAGATGGAGGCGAAGTAGTAAGGATACCCTTGGCGGACAGCGGCCAATCGAGCGTGCACGCCAGGGTTAGCTTTGGTGATCTGGCAATACTGATCTGTGGTGGGGACGCCAAACATATCGCCTTCGGCGGTGATCATGGCCTCGATGAACGCTGCATAGTCAGCAGCGATCACCGGCTTAATCACAAGACCTGTCATCTGGGAAAGAGCCTCAGCGATCTTTGGCCCTACCTCCTGGATCACGTCCACCTTCACCGAGGGCACGAAGAGCATAGTGATCGGGTGCTCCGGCGTTCCCAAGGCCTGAGCTAAGCCCATGACCCCCAACACCGCTAGCCACAATACCGCTAAACCTACTCGTTTCACCGAACCACCTCCCTTAAGGCCATTATAGCCAAGACCGGGAAAGCCCGGCTACTCCCGGCGATAAGGCACGCCCAAAGCTTTGGGGAACCGTACTCGGCCGATGACCCCTGCTACCACCAGAAGCGTGGCCACGTAGGGAATCATGGAGATGAATTGCCAGGGCACGGCCTCCTTCACCCCAGGAAGGGATTGGATCCAGGTGGCTAGGGATTCGAAGAAGCCGAAGATGAGGCCACCGGCCAGGGCCAGAAGAGGCCTAAGCCCGGAGAAAACCACGGTAGCCAGAGCGATGAATCCGCGGCCCGCGGAGATCTCCTTGGTCACAGAGCCAAGCCAGGAAACGGACATATAAGCTCCCGCCAGTCCGGCCAGGGCCGCGCCCACCGCTGTGGAAAGAAGCTGGGTCAATTCCACCGGGATTCCCGCCACATCCGCTGCCTCCGGGTTTTCCCCAACCGCTTTGATCCTTAACCCAACCCGGGTGTGGTTTAAAACCCAGTGGATCAGGAAAGGAAGGAGAAGGGCCAATGGGATCACCGGCGAAAAAGAGCCCACAGAAGTGCGGATCGGCGGAAGCTGCACGTTCCTCGGCACAGTGTAAAAACCGGGAGAACCCAGGACTTGGAGGCCGAAGGCCACGAACCCCAAGGCAAAGAGGTTGATTCCCACCCCGGCGATCATCTGGCTTCCCTTCCAATACGCGCAGATGATGCCAAAGATCACCCCCACCCCTAAGCCGGTGAGGAAGCCAACGAGAAGCCCAAGAACAGGGCCGCCAGCTCGGGCCCCCAAAGTCCCGGTGAATGCGGAAATAAGGAGAATGCCCTCAAGGCCGATGTTGAATAGCCCAGCGGTCTCGCCAATCACCTCGCCCACCGCAGTGAGGGTAATGGGGACCATGGCGTGGAGGGAGATGGAAAAAAGGCTCCAGAAATACGCCCAGTTCATGTGCGCGCTCCTTTTCGCTGGATGCTTCGGAAAAAGACCTTGAAGATGCGGGTGAGCTCGGGAAGGGCTAGAGCTAAAACGATTACCCCTTGAACGGCCCGGACCATCTCAAAGGGTACACCGGCTTCCATCTGCATGAGGCGTGCTCCAGCTTGAAGGCCGCCGTAGAAGATGGCTGCCGGAATGATACCCAACGGATGGATTCTGCCGATCATGGCTACGCCGATCCCATCGAAACCGAAGCCGGAGAGGTTGGTGAGCCCGCTGTACACGGCATAAGTAGGAGGCCGGCCCATCACCTCCACCGCGCCGGCCAGGCCCGCAGCGGCCCCACCCAAAGCAAATACCAAAAGCACCGTCCTTTGGGGAGAAACCCCGCCATACCGAGCAGCGTAAGGGTTAGCCCCAGCTGCACGAACTTCATAGCCCGCCACGGTGTGCCAGAAAAATACGTAAAAAAGAAGGGCTAAACCTGCAGCTACAACGATTCCCAAAGAGAGATCAGTCCCGCGGATTAAAAGGGGAAGGCGGCTAGTTTTCACAATGGAGAGAGTTTTTTCGGCTCGAATGGGGTCGACGAGGACGTTGGCCACAAGGTAAAAGGAAAGAAAATGGCTAAGCCAGTTGAACATGATGGTGGAGATGACTTCGTGTACGCCGCGGTAGGCGCGAAGGACTGCGGGGATGAATCCCCAGAGAATTCCTGCGGCTGCGGCGCAAAAAAGTGCCACAAATGCGTGAAACCCGGAGGGGAGCTGAAAGAGGCTCAGGGCCACGGCGGCCATGGCCCCCATGTACATCATCCCTTCCGCGCCGATTATGAAAAGGCCAGCTCTAGCTCCCGCAGCGAACGTCAAAGCGGTGAGGATAAGGGGAGTAGCGTTGGCTAAGGCGCTAGCTAGCCCATAGCCGCTACCGAAACTTTCCTTGAACAACGCCACATATGCTGGCCAAGGCCGATATCCCCAGGCCCACATGATGAGGGCTCCAACGCCTAGGCCGATTAGCCCAGCTAAGACAGATTCAAGGATTGGCCGAAGCCCGCGCCAGATCCAGCTCATCCTGATCCCGCCTTCACTCCACCCATGAGGAGGCCGATCGTCTCCGCGGTGAGCTCCGTAGGCCGCGCTACCCCGGTGAACGTGCCTTCGTACATGAACGCCACCCGATCGGAAAGGGCCAAAACCTCGTCAAGATCAGCGGAAACAAGGAGGATAGCTCGGCCCTCCTCGCGAAGACGCAGAAGCAAATCCCGAATGAATTGAGCTGCGCCGATATCCAGGCCCCGTGTTGGTTGGGCAGCGATGATCACCTTGGGATCCTTGGAAAGCTCGCGGCCCACGATGAGTTTTTGCTGGTTTCCTCCGGAGAGGCTTTTTACCGGTGCCGAAAGACCAGCGGTCTGGATGCTAAACTCCTGTACCAGCCTTGCCGCATGTCTCCGCACTGCCCAGGCTCGCAGGAACCCTGCTGCGGAAAACCCGCGCTCCCGCTGTAATCCAAGGATCGAGTTCTCCGCCACCGTGAAGGACAAAATCACCCCGTATTTCCAGCGATCCTCGGGGATGTGTCCTAGTCCAAGGCGATAAAGTTCGGTGGGCGGGTGGTTGGTTACGTTTCTTCCCAAAAGTTCCACGCTTCCGGCCTCCACGCGGCGCAGCCCACAGATAGCCTCGACGAGCTCAGTTTGACCGTTTCCCTCCACGCCGGCGATCCCGAGGATCTCCCCAGGATAAAGCTCAAAAGAGAGATCACGCACAGCGAGTTCTCCGGTATCGGAGCGGACCTTCAAAGCTTTCACCGCTAAAACCGCTTCCCCTTTCGGTCCTCCGGCTTCCGCCCTTTTTGGTTCCCCTTCCAAAGCGAGTTCCACTGGGCGGTGGCCTGGCTCGATTTCCACCCCTATCATGAGGCGAGCCAGTTCGCCCGCCGTTGTGTCCGCGGTCTTCACTTCCCCTGCTACCTTTCCCCGCCGCAGGACCACAATGCGATCGGTAACAGCGAGAGCTTCCTTTAATTTATGAGTGATGAAGATCACGGCTTTGCCCTGATCCCGAAGATTGCGGAGGAACTTGAAAAGCTCAGCGGTCTCCACGGGGGTGAGGACGCTTGTGGGCTCATCCAGGATGAGAATTTCCACGTCCCGCGCTAGCACTTTGAGGATCTCCACGCGCTGGCGCTCGCCCACGGCCAAGTTCTCCACAGGGACGTCGAGAGGGACGTGAAGCCCGGTTTCCTCGACCAATTTTTCCAATTTTTTCCGGAGGGAGGAAAGATTGACCCGGCCCAAACCGAGGGCAACGTTTTCGAGGGCGGTGAAGGTGTCCACGAGGGCGAAATGTTGGTGGACCATGCCTATCCCGAGCTTCAGCGCGTCCTTTGGGGAATGAAAGCGAACTTGTCCACGGGGAGAGAGGAGCCGCCCCGATGTTGGTGGAAGGAGTCCGGAGAGGATTTTTGTGAGCGTTGTTTTTCCCGCTCCGTTTTCCCCAAGGAGGCCGAGGACCTCGCCCGGCCGGACCGTGAGGTCCACGCCGGACAAAGCTACTGTTCCATCCGGGTAGACCTTGGTCAGGCCTTCCGCTCGCAGAAGAAATTCGGCCAAGACTTGATTAAAAAGGGCCTGGAGCCCAAGGCTCCAGGCCCGTCTTTCCTAGCGGGTTAGCGGGTACTGGGCCCGCACCGCCAGCATCTCCTCCCGGGTCTCCGGCTTAGGTACCACGATCTCCCCGGAGAGGATCTTCGCCTCAAGCTCATCCACAGCTTTCCAAATCCACTCGGGGATGGAGGCCCTCATGGCCTTCCAGTTCTCAACGATCCTGTCTCGGTCAGCCTCGGTAATGGCCCCGGCCTTGATGCCAAATTCGATGAAGGCAAGAAGATCCTGGTACCGGGAGATAGCCACTCCCTTGTTTTTTAGGCCGAGGGAGAGCACCCTACCGGTGAAAGTTCCCTCGTGGACCATTTTTATGGCCGTATAGCAGCCAACATCCACCCGTTTCATCATGGATGCCACGACTTTATTTCCGTCGCCCATCCAGTCCTGGTTCGCGTCCACACCGATCATGAACGGCGGTCCTGCCTTGCGGCCCTCTTTCTCCAATTTGGCGGAAACGGCCTCGAGGATACCGATGCCCAAAGGGCCAGCGACGTTATAAACCGCTACTGCGCCCTGCTCTAACTGCGCCTCGGCCGCGGCCTTGCCCTTGGCGATGTCCGAGAAGGTCCCAGTGTAGACCCAAAGGAGCCCGACATCCGCTTTCTTTCCCGTTACCTCCGCGTACTTTTTGAGTCCCCAGTCGATGCCGAAGCGATAACCGCCCTCGAAGTGGTAGAGCACAGGGATCTCAATCCCCAAAACGACGCCCACGTACGGGTATCCGTACTCCGCGGCGAGCATGCCCGCGAGGGCCCCGACCAAGGCCGATCCCTCCTGCTCCTCAAACACGATGGAAAGAACATTGGGCTGATTCACGACGGCATCGATGATGGCGAATTTCTGGTTGGGGAACTCCGCAGCCACCTCATTGAGAGCATCAGCGAGGAGGAACCCGACACAGATGATGAGGTCAAATTTTCCGGTTCTGGCGGCGTTGCGGATGTTGGGGAGGTAGTCCGCGGATGTGGCAGATTGGATTTCCACCATTTCCCAGCCGAAGGCCGCGCAGGCCTCCTCGGTTCCCTTGAAGCCCATGTCGTTGAAGGAAAGGTCTCCGCGGCCGCCCACGTCGAGGATCAGGGCCACCCGGCCGGCCAAAGCTGGCACAGCCAACAACATTACCACAGCTAAAACCAGTCCTAGACGTTTCATCTCCTTCTCCCTCCTTCGCCTTTGGACTTAGGTCCAAAGGTTGGCTCATGGTAACGGGTAATCGAGGCGCTGGTCAAGAAGAGGAAGGGGGAGGGGTTTCCCCCTCCCCCGGCGAGGAGGAAGGAGGCCAGGAGGGGGTCATGGGGCGTGCTCTGCCGAATTGAACGGCCACCCGCCCACCGGTCTTCCCGGCAGGTAGGGCTGGAAACCCCATTGGGCCGGCACCACGCCCAGCACGCCCAACCAATGCCAACCTAGCCGGGCGTGGCCATTCCGGCAATGACAAAGCTCATCCGCCAAGGAAACTTTTGAGCCCGAAAAGAGGGACGTCAGTCCGGAAGCTTGGCGATTCGCCAGTACTCCCAAACGGTGGTGAGAAGCCGATCGAACTCCTCAGGCGAGGCCGGTTTCTGGAGGAATCCAGCGGCCCCGGAATCGTAGGCCCGCACCATGTCCTCTTCATCCGTGGAAACGGTGAGGACGACCACCGGGATCTTTCGAAGTTTTTCGTCTCTTTTAACCTCCTCCAGGACCTCTAACCCGCTCTTTTTGGGGAGGCGGAGGTCCAGGAGGACGAGGTTTGGCCGCGGGGCCTGAACATAATTTTTCCGGCGGAACAGGAAGTCCAACGCTTCCTCCCCGTCCTTGACCCAAAACAGGTCATAGCGGACGTTGGCCTTCTCCAAGCTCCGCACGGAGCGCTCAATGAGCTCGTAGTGATAAGGGTCGTCCTCCACCACCAGGATCGTCATTCGCCGTTCAATGGGCATCGCTCTCCACCCCTTTTCTCACGGGCAGCCGGGGCAGGGTGAAATAGAAGGTCGCTCCCTGTCCAACTTGGGACTCCGCCCAAATCCGGCCACCGTGCTCCTCCACGATGCGGCGACATATGGCCAAGCCCGCACCGGTTCCCTCCTTCGTGCGATCAAGTTGTTCAAACAGCCTGAAGATCTTTTCCAAATATTCCGCGGGAATGCCAGGACCATTGTCCCGCACCCAAAAGAGGTAGGTGTCCCCGCGATGGGGCTTCCATCCCACTTCCACCACCGGATTGGGCTTGTCATTGAACTTGATGGCGTTGTGGATGAGGTTGGAGAAGAGCTCGCCAATGAGACTGGGACGGCCATAGATCTCGGGAAGATCCGGAGGAAGGCGCAGCTCCACCCCGGAAAGGAGGGAACCCAAATCCTCGCGGACATCGGCCAAAAGTTTGTTGAGATCGATCGGCTCGAACTGGGAGGGATCCAACCGCATCTTGGAGTAGCGGGAAAGGTCCTCCAACATGCGGTCCATGCGTTCCAGTCGGCCGCGGGCTAGCTCCAAATCCCGCCGGACATCTGGGGGAAGGACCCCATCGTGCTGGGCCAGGATTAGCTGGACGTAGCCCAGGGCCGCGCGGGTAGGATTCCGCAAATCGTGAGATACCGCGGCGTTGAAGGAACGCAGGCGCTCATTGGCCTCCTCCAAAAGTTGTTTCTGCTCCCGTAGCTCGGCCTCTAGCTTCTTCAGCGCGGTGACATCGGCAAAATGATCAACCCGTCCGCCGCGCCCCCGTGTCCCACAAAGGGGCACGCTGAAATATTGGAGGACCCGCTCCTCGCGATCCTTTCCCGGCCGGACCTTCACGATCAACCCTTCTATTCCAGTCCCGGCTTGATAGCTCTCCCGGACCTTGGAAAAGAAACCCTCGCCGTCCTCCAACACCATCCCGATCCGTTCCAAGAGGCGCAGGGCTGGATGGCCAATCCATGCATCCCGATCGAGGCTGAAGAATTTGCTCAGGGCTCGGTTGGCCCAAAGGACTTGGCCTTTAGCGTCGATGAGGATGACTCCTACATCCAAGGCATCGATGCCGTCCTCGATGAGGTGGCGGTAGCGTGCGCGTTCCTCAGCGAGCTCCATTTGGAGCTTCTGGACCTCCGAAAGGTCGCGGGCCTCAAGAACCGCAAGCTTTCCGGTGACCCGGCGGGCCTGAATCTCTACGCTCAAAAACCCCCGATCCTCTTTGAGGAACCGCACTCGGACCTCGCGGATCTCCCCCCGCTCAAAAAGCCGTTCAAGATCGATGCGGAAATGCCCAAGATCCTCGGGATGGACGTACTCCGTGACATGCAGGGTTCGTCGGTATGGCCAGCCCAAAAGCTCAAAAGAGCGGCGATTTCGCCGAATGACGTTCCCCTCCCGGTCAATAACGTGAAGGATGTTCAGGGAATTCTCGAAGACTTCGGCTCCATAGGAAAGCTCGAGCTTTTGTTGGACCTGACGGTGGGAGGTTTGGCGCCGGACCAAAAACGAAGCTCCTCCGCAGAGGAGGGAAAGGCCCCCGATGAGGAAGGCCTCAGCAAGGAAGACCGGTAGCGGCTGGGTCCAGAGGGCGGGCGCAGCCAAGGCCAAAGCGGCAAATGGAACGCCCACCACCCACGGCCAGCGGCCAAGAAGGATGGCGAGGATCGTCCAAAGCCCAGTGACGACCATGAGGAAAAGCGGTTCATAACCAAGACCTGTTTCCCAAAGCAAAAGGGCACAGATACCGAATGCACCGAGAATCAAAAGACCCCGAACCAGACGGGATCGATTCATACCCTTCGTTTTTAATCCTGGCGCCCCACTGCGCCAAGGACAGAGGTCACGCCAAGCTAGATGATGATGGCCTTATCGATCTCCAAGGAGAAGGGTTCAGCCAGCCGGCGGAGGTAATCCTCTTTGATCACGTTGATCCGGCGGTTATCCACGCTGATGATCCCCCGCGATTCCAGCTCGCTTAAGGTGCGGATCGCGGTTTTTGAGGAAACTCCCGCCATCTCCGCAAGCTCCGCCCGCGAGAGCTCCAAACCCAGGCGGTCCAAGGCGAGGATGAGCCGGGCCAGCCGCTCTTTGCTTGAAGCGTAAGAGCGCTCAGCAAGTTTATTTTGGAAAGCCTTGAGCTCCAAAGAGAGGTGCTCGAAGAACCGGAAGATCACCTTGGGGTGGTGTTCGAGAAAAAAGAAGAAATCGCCGCGCTCGATGAAGCCAACGGTTGAGGGGATAAGAGTTTTAGCGTAAGCGTTGTGCAATCCTTTATCGAAGAGGGTGGTCTCCCCAAGGAGCCCGCCCGGTCCGACGATTTTTAGGATTTGGGATTTCCCTTTGGCGCTGCGTTTCACCAGTTTTACCGCTCCTTTGAAGACCAAATAAAAACCGAAGGCTGGTGCGCCCTCCATGAAAATGAGTTCCTCTTCGCCGTAATCGATCTTTCGCACCAGGGCCTCGAGTTTTTGGAGCTCCTCGGGCTTCAGGTCTTTAAAAACCCGGAAATCCTTGAGTTCAACCATCACCCTCACCGAAAAGGGAGTCTACTGCAGGGCTGGGTTGCGCGTCAAATCTTGACATGGCTAAAGGGGTTCGTAGAATGGCTTTGGCCCGCCGGGGTGGCGGAATAGGCAGACGCGCTGGACTCAGGATCCAGTGGGGTATCCAACCCCCGTGTGGGTTCAAATCCCACCCCCGGCACCATCCCTTGCGCGACCTTTGCGATCATCAAGGAGCTTTGGCCCGTGGGGAAATCACGCTCACCCACGTTCTGGACGAACTTTACAAAAACATCGAGAGCCGCGAGCCCGTGATCCACGCGTTCCTGTCCCTTGTGGAAAAAGAGGAGCTTTTACTCAAGGCCGAAGAGAAAAAAGCCACGCGCCTTTTGGGGCTTCCTATTGCCATAAAGGACAACATCTGTACCCTGGAATTTCCCACTACCTGTGGATCTCGATTTTTGCGGGACTACCGTGCGCCCTTTGAGGCCACGGCTGTGGCGCGGCTTAAGGCTGCGGGAGCGCAAGTTCAGGGGAAGACCAATCTCGACGAGTTTGCGATGGGTTCCTCCACGGAGTACTCGGCCTATGGTCCAACCCGTAACCCTTGGGATCCGGAGCGTGTTCCTGGTGGGTCTTCCGGTGGGTCGGCGGCGGCCGTGGCCGCTGGCGAGGCCCTGGCGGCCTTGGGCTCGGACACCGGGGGCTCGGTTCGGCAGCCGGCTGCCCTATGCGGGGTGGTTGGGCTTCGTCCCACCTATGGCCTCGTTTCCCGCTACGGCCTCGTGGCCTTCGCCTCCTCTTTGGATACGATTGGCCCCATTACCCGCTCCGTCCGGGATGCCGCCCTTCTCCTTTCCCTCATCGCCGGCCATGATCCCCGTGACTCCACATCCCTTCCCCTTCCTCCACAGGATTACCTTGCCGAACTTCGACCAAGTTTGGCCGGGCTCCGCATAGGTTTAGCCCGGGAATATGTGCCAAAGGAACTTGGGCCAAAGGCTTTGAGTTTAGTAGAGCATTGGTGTGGGGTAGCTGAGGAGCTTGGGGCTAAGGTTCTGGAGATTTCCCTTCCCCTCACGGAATACGCTCTTCCCGCGTATTATCTTGTCGCTTCTGGTGAGGCTTCTGCTAACCTTGCCCGTTATGACGGGGTCCGCTACACCCTGCGCGTTCCTGCTCCCAGTGTGACTGAGATGATTGCCCAAAGTCGCACATTGGGGTTTGGTCCGGAGGTGAAGCGCCGCATTGCCCTTGGAATTTTTGCCCTCTCCGCAGGCTATTACGATCAGTATTACGGCAAGGCCCAGCGGGTGCGGACCCTCATCGCCCAGGAATTCCAAAAGGCCTTCGAAAAGGTTGATCTGATCATGGGGCCAACCGCACCAACCCCGGCGTTTCGGCTGGGGGAGAAAGCGGATCCGCTTTCCATGTACCTTTCCGACCTTTTCACCATCCCCTCAGCCCTGGCTGGCCTTCCGGCCATCTCCATTCCCGGCGGAACCATTGATGGGCTTCCCTTTGGCCTACAGCTTATTGGCCCAAGGCTTTCGGAAAAGACCTTGCTTAGTGCAGCTTGGGCTTTGGAAGAAGCCCTGAAATGAAGTTTGAGGTAGTGGTGGTAGGGGGTGGGCCAGCCGGGGCCCTGGCTGCTTGTGCGGCTTCCGAGGCCGGAGCAAAAACCCTTCTCCTCGAACGCGCACCGAATAGGACCCCATGTTGTGCCGGCCTTGTTGGCCCCAGAACTGCTGCCCGTTTGGGAGTCCCTCCGCAGCTGGTGCTCCGGGAAATCCGAGGGGTGCGGGTGTTTTCCCCTGAAGGACGGGTCGTAGAGCTCCACAGCAGCGAGCCCAAAGGGCTTGTCCTCGATCGGCCGGAATTGGACAAATGGCTTAGGGAAAAGGCCCAGGAAAAGGGGGCTGAGCTTTGGATTACGGAAGCGCGGGGACTGACGGAGGAAGCGCTTTTCACTACCAAGGGTCCGGTGGAGTTCGAAGTAGTGATCGGGGCTGATGGAGCTTATAGCACCGTGGCCCGGGCCGCGGGCCTTTCCCGTTCGCGGGAAATCCTCGTTGCTTTGCAGGCTGAAGTTCGGGTGGAGCTTAGGGATTGGGTGGAAGTGCACTTTGGGGTTGTGCCCGATTTCTTTGCTTGGGCTGTGCCCGAAAAGGAAGACATAGCTAAAGTTGGGTTGGCTACAGCCTTTGGCCGCCAAGCCTTGCCAAGATTGCGCGATTTTTTAGGGAAAAAATTCCAAGGATGCGAGGTTACTTCCGTTCGATCTGGGCTCATTCCCATCGGTCCTCCACAAGAAACTTCGCGCGCCCGCGTCATCCTCACCGGAAACGCCGCAGCCCAGGTGAAGCCCCTAACCGGCGGAGGTTTGGCTTTCCTAAGCCAATGCGCACCCCTTGCGGGGAGAGCCGCGGCTTTGGGGAAAAGCGCTATCCAGGATTACGAAAGAGAGTGGCGTAAGCTCATTGGAAAAGAGTTAGCGTTCCAAATTAGGGCGCGCCAAATTTTCCTCCGCCTGCCCCCGAAAGCTTGGGAAGAACTGGTCCAAACCCTGGGCAATCCCAAAGTTGCCGAATTTCTTACGGATTTTGGGGATATCGATGACTTTTGTTCCCTTCCTTCGCGGATCTTGACTCGGCCGGACCTTTGGGCCCTGCTCCTCCCTTTGGCCCATTGGTTTTCCCGATCGCGGAAGCCATAAAATAACAACCATGCCGAGGAAGACCAAAAAGAAGCGGGAAGTGGAGGCTGTTCGCTCTCCCTGGCTTGCGCGGATACCTTGGCTTTTGCTCGTCTTTCTCCTCGCTACCCAACCTTTGGTTTTCTCCCCTTGGAACACCGAATACGGCTACACCAAAAGCATTTACACCTTGGTGCTCGTGAGCCTCATCCTCGTCTTTTGGGCATGGGAATTGCTGAGAACCCCAAAAGCAAAAGTGGAGCTTTCCTGGCTCAGCCCAATCCTTCCTGCCCTTCTTCTCGCTGCTTTCCTCTCCCTTACTGGGCAAACGCCGACGTGTGTAATCCTTCAATCGGCTGCGCTAATCCTCTTTTTTGGCCTAATTTTCATTTTGGTTCTGAACGCGCCTGAGCGTTACCAGCCCTGGATTTTGGGGGCTTTGGTTTTCTCCGCCTTTGGCAACGCCCTTTTCGCCCTCCTTCAATACCTGGGGATCGCGCCCGGCGGCCCGGGTGGGAAAGGACCAAGCGCGATGATCGCCACCATGGGTAACCAGCAATTCCTCGCCGGATTCCTTTCGTATCTCGTTTTTCCTGGACTTATCCTCTTCAGAGCCAAAAAGGCTTGGCCTATTGCTGCCCTCACTTTGGGATTCAATTTTGCCGCGCTTCTCCTTACCCAACAGATCGGTGTTCGCCTTGGTCTTGGTGCTGCTTTTCTATTCATCGCTTTCGGCCTTGGTTTCTGGCAAGGAAAACTTCCTTCTTGGGAAAAGCTCGCTGTGTTGGCGATCCTCGGCCTGGCCGCGCTGGGTGGAACCTTGGGATTATCCGGGTTGATTGCTGGGTTAGTCCTCATCCCATGCGCTGTCGGCATTTATTTTCTGGGGCGGGTGGTGCGGCGGCGTCCCCTCCTTTGGCTCGGCATCATCACAGGAGCGGCGGTTACGGTGATCCTCCTTCTTCCGGTCACTACGCCCCTTGGGGCGGTTAGGGACCTTTGGGCTCGAAAATCCGGAGCCATCCGGGCCTGGGACTGGTGGGTAGGCTATGAGATGTGGAAAGATTTTCCCCTTTTCGGTATCGGTCTAGGCGGCTACAAGATTTACTTCGTCCCATATAAGCCGAAATTTTTGGCGACTCCAAGGGGAGCAAGTTACGCTTTCCCCTTTCCGCGAGCGGACCAAGCTCATAACGAATACGTGCAGGTCGCTGCGGAACTCGGAACCTTTGGGTTCCTCGTAGTTGTCGGTGGGCTGATCTTCCTTATCTACTTGGGTTTCCGCCGTCTTAGCGGGCTTAAGGATCCCCAGAAGAAATGGGAGCTTTTGCTTCTTGGTGGCGGACTAATCACCGCATTGGTCCACGCTGCGCCAACCTTTCCTTTCCACCTCCCCGCTTCCAGCCTAGCGTTTGTAGTTATCCTTGGCCTAGCTATGTCCCCCCGGTACGGTCCTTTCGGTGACCTCCGCCTCTCCCTAGGGAAAAAGGGGCGCGCAATCCTGGCGGCGTTCCTGATTCCATTGGCCTTAGGGGTGAGTGTGATTTCCGTGCGCGACATCGTGGCTGACGGTTATCTCCTTTCAGCACAAGCCGCTTATTATTTGGGCAATTTAAATTTGGCGGAACAGCAGATCACTAAATCCGTGAAGCTCGATTTTTGTCCTCGCGTTTCCCTGTACTGGTATGGACTGATTAAGGCTGGCCTTGGCAAGCTCGCCGAGGCCAAGGACGTCCTTCAGAAATGTTTAACCCGCTACCGACCGGAGGCCCTTTATCTGAACCTAGCCGGCGTGGAGCTTCAACTGGGAGAGGCTGAGGAAGCGAAAAAAGTTTTGACTGAGCTTTTGGCTACTGTTCCTCCGGCGGACATGGCTCAGGAGGCCCGCTATTACTTGGCCGCCGCTGACCTCCAACGCGGGGATCTCCTCTCGGCCAAAAACTGGTTGGATGAGATCCTTCGGGAAAATCCTGATCACGAACGAGCCTGGCTCCTTTTAGGGGAAGTTCAACGGCGAAGGTATTTGTGGGATGAGGCAAAAACTGCATTTCAACGAGCACTGAAAATCATCGACTCCAAATTACAGCGGGTTAATGCCCAACTTTCTCGCCCTCTTCCGTTGCAGGAGTACGGTGAGCTTCGGGCTCAGAAGGAGAACCTCGAGCAGATGCGGAGCCGGGCCATGAAAGCTCTGGAACAACTGCCTTGAGTTGTGCGATCCTCAGAGCCTTCGTATAGTTTTGGGCCGTGCCGGTTACCGAGGTTTTTACCAAGGTTTTCCAGGAATCCAATGAGAAGAAGCTCAAAAAACTTCTTCCCATCCTGGCTTCGGTGAACCAGTGGTCCGAGAAGGTGCGTTCCCTTTCCGATGAGGAATTGCGGGGTAAAACTGCGGAATTTAAGCGCCGGCTAGCGCAGGGGGAGAGCACTGACCAGATTTTGCCGGAGGCGTTTGCGGTGGTACGGGAGGCAGCCCGCCGCACCATCGGCCTTTACCCATTCGATGTGCAGGTCCTGGGGGGGATCGTCCTTCACCAGCGCCGGATTGCCGAGATGAAAACTGGCGAAGGGAAAACCCTGGTCGCTACCATGCCCGCTTACCTCAACGCCCTGGTGGGAAAGGTGCACATCGTCACCGTCAACGATTACCTTGCTAAGCGCGACCGCCATTGGATGGGCCCAATTTACGAATTTTTGGGCCTCTCCGTGGGCCTCCTCCAGGAGGATACCCCTCCGGAGGAGAGGAAAAAGGCCTATCAGTGCGACATCGTCTACGGGACCAATGCCCAATTTGGCTTCGATTACCTTCGGGACCACATGGTCCTTTCCCGCGACCAAAAGGTCCAGGGGCCTTTGGACTACGCCATCATTGACGAGATCGACTACATCCTCATCGACGAGGCGCGCACGCCTCTCATCATCTCCGGACCCACGGAGGAAACCGCACGGATGTACCGGGAGTTCGCGCGCCTGGCCCGGCTTTTTAGGCCCGGCGAGGACTTCGAGGTCGACGAGGAGCATAAAAGGCTTTCCCTCACCGAAAAGGGCTGGGAAAAAGCCGAGAAACTTTTGAAGTTCGATAACATTGCGGATCCCCGGGCTACCATGGCCCGCTATCACCTTGAGACGGCCCTCAAGGCTTTGGTCTTCTACAAGCGGGACCGCGACTATATCGTCAAGGATGGCCGGGTCATCATTGTGGATGAATTTACCGGCCGGCTCATGCCCGATCGCCGCTACTCCGGCGGCCTGCACCAGGCCATCGAGGCCAAAGAGGGTCTTCCCATCCAGCGCGAGCACCAGACCCTTGCCCAAATCACCATCCAGCACTACTTCCGCTTGTACAAAGGCCTTGCGGGGATGACCGGCACGGCCAAAACCGAGGAGGAGGAACTTAAAAAGATCTACGGGCTCGACGTGGTTCAGATCCCGACGAATCGGCCGATGATCCGTTACCACCATCCGGACGTGATCTTTCGCACGCGCAAGGCCAAGTTCGAGGCCGTGGCCCAGAAGGTGGAAGAGCTCCATCGCCAAGGCCGGCCGGTCCTCATCGGTACCACCTCCATCGAGGACTCCGAGTACCTTTCCCAGCTTCTAAAGAAGCGGGGCCTTCCTCATCAAGTCCTTAACGCCAAATACCACGAAAAGGAAGCGATGATCGTAGCCCAGGCCGGAAGGTTGGGAGCGATCACCATCGCCACCAACATGGCCGGCCGGGGTACGGACATCCTCCTTGGCGGAAATCCCGGATACCGCGCCCGCCAGGAAGCCGATCCAAAGGAGGAACCCGAAAAGTACCAGGAACTTTTGGAGCGCTACAAAAAAGAGGCTGAAGAGGAGCGAAGGAAGATCGTGCAGCCTGCGGATCCTCGCTCGCCTTACGGCCGCTGGGTTCTGGAGCAAATCAAAAAGTGGTGCCGGGAGATCGGCAAAGAATTTCGTCCTGAGGAGTGGCAGGAGATTTATCAAGGCGGCCTTTTTGTGATCGGTTGCCAGCGACACGAGGCCCGAAGAATCGATGATCAGCTTGCCGGTCGGGCTGGCCGCCAGGGCGATCCCGGCGAAGCGCAATTCTTCCTCTCCCTCGAGGATGATCTCCTCCGCATCTTCGGTGGCGAGCGCCTCTCTTCCCTCATGGAAAAACTCGGGGTGAAGGAGGGCGAGGCCATCACCCACGAGCTCCTCACCCGGGCTATCCGCCGGGCCCAAAAGCGCGTGGAGGAACAAAACTTCGAGATCAGAAAGAGGCTTTTGGAGTACGACGAGATTATGGCCCGCCAGCGCGATGCCATTTATGCTTTGCGCGAGCGTTTCCTCCTCCCCGCCGCAGGCGAGATCCCCAACGATCAGGAGCTCAAGGAGCACCTCCTTGGGATGGCTGAAGAATTCGCTGAAATCCTCGTAGAGAGGCACGTACCGCGCGGAAAAGTTCCGACGGAAGAGGATCTTTCCGGGCTTTTGCGGGAGCTTGAGCAGGTTTGCGATCCTGTCCCGAATCTTCGGGCCCGACGGTGGGAGGAGCTCCTTAAAGCCGTGCAGGAAGCGCTCAAAGGGCAACTGGAGCGCCAGTGGACCCGGCTTTCCCCGCATTTTCCGGTGGTGGCTAGGCTCGTGGTTCTCAGGGCCGTCGACGAAAACTGGCGCCAGCACCTCCTGGAGCTGGATGACCTGCGGGAGGGGATCGGGCTTCGCGCCTACGGTGGGACCGATCCTCTGGTGGAATTTAAGCGCGAGGCCCACCGGATGTTTGAGGAGATGCTGGTGCGGAGCGAAGAGCAGGTGATGCGGGTTCTCCTTTCCCCGCGGCTCATGGTCCGGGTGGAGGGTGCACCCGCGGCTTCCACCAAGGCGGACTCTTCCTCAACCCGGTCGTCTACGGGATCCTCTTCCAAGAAGCCGGCCTCCCCTCCCTCCGGCAAGGTTGGCCGCAACGATCCCTGTCCCTGCGGTTCAGGTAAGAAGTACAAGCACTGCTGCGGCCGGAAGGCCGCGGGTTAAGCCTGAGCGGGCTTGACTTTTCTCCCATTCCGCCTATCATTTGCTTAGCACTTTCCGGAGGTGATTGCTAATGAGGGGGCGGAGGGCCCAGATTCTGGTGGAGGTGGTGGACCGCTACATCCGCACTAAAAAGCCCGTTTCCTCCCAGGAAATCGTTCAGGTCTACCGCCACCGCCTGAGCTCTGCCACCATCCGCAATGAGCTCCACGCCCTGGAGAAAGAAGGGTACCTTTATAAGCCCCATGTTTCCGCCGGCCGCGTTCCCACAGTTCAGGGCTTCCGGTTCTTTGCCCACTGGCTTTTGGCCATGGCCGAGACCGGGCCCAGGGAGGCCGGCCTCCCCATGGAACCCCAGCTGGCCTCAGTCCTTCCGCCCTTACCCGAACTTTTCCGCCGCACAGCCCTCCTGCTTTCCGGAATGACCGGAGGTTTGGGGTTTGTGGTCCCACCGAGCCAGGAGGAGGTCGGAACCATAGGGGTGGTGTTGCGGGAGATCCGGCCGGGGTTAGTCCTGGCTGCCACGGTCTCGGAGCTAGGAGTCATGGAGGCGAGGTTGCTCTCCGCCCCGGCCGATCTGGAACCGGAGGAACTCCGGGAGGCTGAGGAGTGGCTCAGTACCAGGCTCCAAGCCCGCCGCTCGGCCTGGGATCAACCCCCTAGTCTTTGGGAAAGCAAGGCTTCCCATCTTGCTCACCAACTCCTTCAGGAAATCCGGGAGACACCGCCTATTTCCCGGATCTTCGTGGAAGGCTGGCCTCAGCTCCTTTCGGAGCTTGCGGCCCACTCGCCGGAGTGGGCGTTGGAGAAAATCCGCGCACTCCTCCAACTCCTTGGGGATGAGGTGGCCTTCCTGGACCTCCTTGAGGATTTGCGTGCCGGGCAGGCCGGCCTCACCGCCCATGTTGGGCTAGACCAAATCCCTGAGCTTCAGGATCTCTCGTTGATAACCGCTCCGTACTTTTCCGGTCGGGGCATTCTTGGGGTAGCCGGCCCATTATGGATGGACTACGCCCGGGCTTTCACCGCCGTGCGATATTTAGCTAGTCGCCTCCAATCCCTCCTCCGGCAAGGAGGTGAGGCATGAGCGAGGAGGTTTTGGCCGAGGAGAAGCGCCTAAAAGAAGAGCTTTTGCGCTTGGCCGCGGAGTTCGATAACTACAAAAAGGAAGTGGCCAGGGAGCGGGAGTTTTGGCGGGAAAGGACTTTGGACGAGGCGGTGCTCATTTTCCTTCCGATCTACGAGGCCCTGGAGCGGGCCGCAGCCGATGAGAATTCCGAAAGCCTCCGCCAGGGCCTTTTGGCCGTGCTCGGCCTCTTCCAGGCCACCTTGAGCAAATTGGGCTGCTCGCCCATTTCCTCTTTGGGCCAGGATTTCGATCCCCTTTACCACGAGGCCGTTTTGGCCGAACACTCTCCTGA
>Ga0080004_1119857_pt1 | contig 27815 bp, 24 predicted proteins | sample WasSprMetagenome_FD_69207 | JGI IMG/M metagenome (GOLD analysis project Ga0080004, IMG submission 69207) | Sulfidic aquatic microbial communities from Washburn Spring, Yellowstone National Park, USA - WS (SPADES assembly) (version 2) | ecosystem: Environmental > Aquatic > Thermal springs > Hot... | reverse complement strand
TACCAATGTGATGGCACTGGTTAATGTCGTCTTACCATGGTCTACATGCCCTATCGTCCCTACATTTACATGTGGCTTTGTCCTTACAAATTTCTCCTTAGCCATTATCTCCTCCTTTTTTTCATTTTTAGCTGCTGATGGGATTCGAACCCATGACCCCGTCCTTACCAAGGACGTGCTCTACCCCTGAGCCACAGCAGCACAAATTTTAATATTTTTACTAAAAAAATTTCTCATGCCGATAATTTCAGAGCGGGAAACGGGATTCGAACCCGCGACTTCGACCTTGGCAAGGTCGCACTCTACCGCTGAGTTATTCCCGCACATTTTTAATTATAATGAAAAATTTTAAAAATGTCAAGTTTTTTTCTGAAAATAAAAAAGAGAGTCTCCTTTACGGAGACTCTCCGAAAAGGGGGTGGAAGGGGGGTTTCTTTTAGGCCGCGCAGGACTCGAACCTGCTACCCCCGCCTTAAAAGGGCGGTGCTCTGCCTGGTGAGCTAGCGGCCCTTATTTTTAAATTTTAATTATACTCAAAAATTTTTCCATTGTCAATTTTAAAAATTTTATGGCAAACCATTTTATGTTATATAATTTTTTTAAAGGGGAGATAGATGGATTTTTTAAAGAAGAAGATGGGGGAGAAAAAGAAATTTTTGATATTTGCTGTCCTGTTTACTTTTTTCTGGAGATTTTTACCAAAGATTTTTCATTTTTACAATTTAAATTATGAGGACTATGCTTTTTGCCTTGGATACCTCATTTTACCAATTTCTTTTTCAATATTTCTTGGCCTAATGAATTTTTCAAATAAAGGAAAATTTACTCTGGGAGATTTTTATTCAAATTATAAAATAATTTTCTGGAATATATACCTTAAAGGCATTTTTATACTTCTATTTCTAATTTTTTTCACCCATATTGTTTTCTTGCCATATAAAATTGAAATTTTTAAGGGTAATCCCAAATCAATTTTTTACTCTTTTTATCTTTTCTCTCTTATTTCTCTTTATACAATTTCAACTTTTGCATCCCTTTTAACTGGAAAATTTATTATTAATCTTTTTTCTTTTCCATTTGTTTTTGTTTTCTATATTTTTATTTTCCTTCCACTTATTGTGGTTTTTATTTTAATTTCCGGTTCTTATATTCTCTTTTTCATTTTATTTTTTGGCTTTTTTAATTGGTTTTTAATTTACCTTTCTTTAATTCTATGGGATGGATGTATTAAAAATATTTCTGTTAAGAAAAAAGTTCTTAAATCATTTCTCTTATTCTTTATTTTTTCTTTTGCCTTAAATGGTCTATCAAATCTTGGAGTAAATATAAGATTGAAAAATACATTTGAAGAACTTAAGAAAAAGGGGATAAAAACAGAACTTGAAGAAGTTATACCTCAATTAATTCCAGATGAGAAAAATGGTGCTATTATCTATGAAGAAATTTTTAAAATTATTGAAGAAGTTGAAAGGAAAAATGAAAAAGAAATAGAGTTTATTCCATATCAATCTTGTAAAAAGATTGAGGAATTAAAGGAAGAGGAATTAAAAAAAGGAAAAAGGATTATTGAAAGTGATGAATTTAATAAAGTTTTTAATCTTGTTGAAAAAGCAGTTAATATGCCATGCAGATTTAATATTGAATATGAAAAGGGACCCGAAGCGTTATTATCTTATTTATCTGAAGCGTTATTATCTCGTTTATCAAGATTAAGAAATTTGTCAAGATATATTCGTGCAAAAATTTATTTCTGTTTGAAAGATAAAAAATATGATGAAGCAATTAAATTTGCCAAAATAGGACTTAAAATTGGAGATTCTTTAAAAGATGAACCAATTTTAATTTCTCAACTTACACGCTTTGCAATTGATGAAACAGTAATGATGTCAATAAATTCAATCTTCAATGTTAAGGGAATAAAAATATCTGAAAATGATTATATGGAAATCTTGTCTATTTTGAATGGAAAACTAACAAATTTAAGTGAAGTATTAAATGGAGAATTGGTAATTTTTGAAAAACCAATTATTTCAGAATATTTAAGAAAATTATACGAACATTCATCTAAAGACTTGAAATATGAAAAATTTAACCTAATTATGGACTTAATATTTATGCCGGTTATAAAAAATGGTTTTGCATTTTACTTAAGTCATTATTCAACCATCATAGAAATTTCAAAAAAGCCATATTATCTGGCAAAAAAAGATATAAAAAATCTGAAAGAAAATGATTTTAAAAAATATTCAAATGTTTTTTACTCAATTAAATATATGTATTTTGGTAGATTAATTACTTTATTGGCACCGGCATTGGAAAGCAGTATCGTTCAGGGAACAAACTATTCTGCTTATATTGATACTTTTAAAATTGCTATTGGATTGAAAATTTATAAAGAAAGGTATGGGAAATATCCTGAAAAAATCCAGTTACTTACTCCTGAAATCTTACCTTCTTTACCTTATGACCCATTTACAGGCAATGAATTTATTTACAAGAGGGAGAAAGAAGGGGTTTTAATTTATAGTTTGGGAGAAAATGAGAAAGATGACAATGGAATTTTTGACAGAAAAACAAATAAAGATGATATTGGCTGGAAACTTGAAATATAAAATTATTTAAATTCATTCTCACTGAAAACTTCTGCCTGGAAAATATATAGTTCTGTTTTTGGGTCTTTCCATGCATCAGGTGGTAGTCCTGCTTTATGTGAACATAGATAACTTAAAAATTCTTCTTTTGTCCAGGCAGTTTCTTCTGCAACCTGAGGCAAAAATACTCCCTGGTTAAAACCTCTTTTTACTATAACTCCATCCCTTCCAAGAACAATTTCATCAGCACTTTTTACTCTCTTTGGAACTGTTAAAACAGAAATTTCAATTTCAATATCCTTTAATTCTTCATAAGTTACTGGTTCAAATCTCGGGTCCCTTGTTGCTGAATTTATAGCCATTTCTCTTACAGCAATATATAAAGGTTTGACCGGTTCTATATATCCAATACATCCTCTTAAATTCCCATTTTTATGCAATGTAACAAATACTCCTCTTTTTTCTAATAAAACAGGGTCATCTATTTTAAGTTCAGGTAATTTTTTCCCTGATAGATAATTTTGGAGTGTTTCCCTTGCTATTTTTAAAAGTAGTTTTTTCTGATTTTCTGTTAACATATTCCCTCCTTTTTTATCCTTTTTTAAAATTGCAACTGCTCCATATCCAACAACCCTACTTTTATCACCACTTGTATCACCTGAATTTGCATAATTTAAAATTTTAACTTCATAATCAGGGAATTTTTCTGAAATTTTAAGTAATGTAAAAACAGCAGCATCACCACACATCTCTATTTTTCTATTTTTAAGATAAGATGAAATTAAATTTAAGTTTTTTGTTTTCAATGTTTCAAGTAATAATAAATCTTTCTCTCTTGCTGTTTCATAAGGATAATAATGAGATAAATCTGTGCTTGCAACAATAATCCAGTTTTTCCTATTTTTCAATACATCATATATATCATCTGCAATTTTCTCTATATTTTCTTTTGATGAATCACCAAGTAAAACAGGGAAAATTTTGAAATTTTTAAGAACAACCTGCAAAAAAGGGACTTCAACTTCAAGGGAGTGTTCATAATCAAGCAATACCTTATTTACAGAAAAATTTTTCTTCTTATAAAGTTTTTCAAAAATTTCCTTATCAATCTCAACCTTTCCAAGAGGTGTCTCCCAGCCCTCTCTGTCATCAATTATTCCACCTTTAAAGAATTCATTATGACTTCTTCCTATAATTATAACTGTTTTTATATCAAGTCCTTCAAGTAATTTAAATGAATAAGCAGCAATAGGACCTGAATAGATATAACCAGCATGAGGAGCAATCACTCCTATAATTTTTTCTTTCTCTATTTTCTCTTTATAATTTACATTTTTCAGAAATTTGTCTATCATTGATTTTAATTCTTCTTTTCCTGATGGATAAAATGAGCCAGAAAAGGATGGTTTTCTGTAATCAGAAAAACAAAAAAGAGAAGAGAGTAAAAATAAAGTTAAAAATTTTTTCATTTCCATACCCCTTCTATTTTTTCTCCACAGAATTTACATTTACCATTTACAATATTATTTTCAAGAACTGAAAAACCAACCCTTTTTATTAATAGTTTACCACATTTAGGACAATAGGTATTTTCATATTCATTTCCAGGTACATTTCCAATATAAACATATTTAAGACCGACTTCCTTTGCAATTTTTACTGCTTTTTCAAGAGTTTCTACAGGAGTTGAAGGTAGATGTTTCATTAAATACATTGGATAAAATCTTGAAAAATGAACTGGCACATAATCTCCAAGATTTTCCTTTATCCATAAACACATATTTTTTATTTCTTCTGGCTTATCATTATATCCAGGGACAATTAGGTTTGTTATTTCAATCCAGATTTTATTTTTTTTAAGAATTTTTAAAGTATTTAATATAACATCAAGTTCACCCTCACATATGTTTCTGTAATAGTCATTATTAAAACCTTTCAAGTCAACATTAACAGCATCAATATATTTACATAATTCTTCAAGTGGTGCAGGATTTATATAACCTGCTGTATGGACTATATTTTTTATTCCTTTTTGCTTTGCTAATTTTGCTGTATCAATCATATATTCATAGAAATTTACTGGTTCAGAATAAGTATAGGCAATTGAGGGGCATTTATATTTTTGTGCATATTCAACAACCTTTTCAGGTGGAAGATAAATATTTTTTGTTTCTTCTGGTGAATACTGTGATATTTCCCAGTTTTGACAGAATTTACATCTTAATGAACAACCTGCAGAAGCAATTGAAAATGTTTCTGTATTAGGCAAAAAATGGAAAAATGGTTTTTTTTCAATCGGATCAATCGCAACTGAACATGGATTTGAATGACCCATTGAATATAAAGTTCCATCTATATTTTTTCTTGCTCTACAAAAGCCATATTTACCAGGTGGAATAACACATGTCTTCGGACATAAAAAGCACTGAACAACTTTATTACTCAATTTTTTATAAAAAGATGCCTCTTTTAAATTCTGACTGAATAAAATCTGTGAGTAAAAAAGTAAAATCAAAATAATTTTTTCAATTTTTCCCTTATATATCTGCAATGGTCTCCCTCCCAGTAAATTTTATTACATTTTCTGCATATTGCAAATTCTTCTTTTGTATTAAATACATATTCAGGAACAAGATTTTTTACCTTTTCCTTTTCTATATTTTCAAGTGTAGTATTACAGATTGAGCAAATTTTAAATAGATTTTCTTCTTTAATTTCAAGATTGAATTTTTTAACAACTTCTTCAAATTGCTTTTCTGTATTTTCTCCTTCAATATAAAAAACAATTTCCGGATAATTTTCTACAAGTTTTTTATCCTTTGTTAATACAATTCTTTTTTCCCTTTCAGCAGTTCTTATAATTTCTATTTTTCTGGGAGTGTTAAAATATAATGTATCATATCCAATCAATCTCAGCCATCTTGCCAATCCACCACACATTCCATCTGCTATAAATTTCATCTTACTTAAATGGCGGGATGGGGATTGTTTCTCCATCCCTCCATTTTTCAGTTTAATTAAATTTTCTTCTATCTCTATGTTTTTCCAATTTGATTCTGTTCTACCGAAACCATCCCCATCCAAAAGAAGTAAATCCATGGCGGGATGGGGATTTGAACCCCAGACATACCGGGTATGAGCCGGTTGCTCTGCCACTGAGCTACCCCGCCTTTTTATTTAATTTTACCTTTATTTTTCCTTTTTTTCCAGATATTTTTTAAGTTTTAAAAATGCTTTTGTTCTATGACTTATTTTATTTTTTTCATCTGAACTCAATTCTGCAAATGTTTTACCAATCTCAGGGATTTCAAAAACAGGGTCATATCCAAAACCATTATTTCCTTTCGGCTCAAATGTTATATATCCATCAATTTCACCTTTAAAAAATTTTTTCTCTTCTTTTCCAATAAGACACACAACTGTTATAAATTTTGCTTTCCTTTCTTCTTTATTCTTATATCCCTTCATCATATCAAGTAATTTTTCAATATTTTTCTTATCATCCCTTTCTCCTGAAAATCTTGCTGAAATCACACCTGGAAGTCCATTCAGTTTTTCGACAAAAAGGCCTGAGTCTTCACCAACTATATAAAAATCTTTAAAAAATCTGCTTAAATACTCTGCCTTCAAATATGCATTTTCTTCAAGAGTATTACCCTTTTCTTCTGGAAATTCAATAAAATCAGGTGGTAATAAAATTTCAAAATTTTTTCCCATTATTTCTTTTATTTCTTTAAACTTATTTTTATTTTTAGTGGCCAAGTAAAAACATAATTTCATCTTTCAATATTTCCTTTTCAATTTCTATTACCTTTTTTATTCCCTTTTCAGCAAGGTTTAAAAGTTGTTCAAGTTGATTTCTTGTAAATGGGTATCCTTCGGCAGTTCCCTGGATTTCAATAAATTCTCCATTACCTGTCATAACAACATTTAAATCAACTGAAGCAAGAGAATCCTCTGAATAGTCAAGGTCAAGGAGTAAATTTCCATGAACAATACCAACACTTATTGCACCAAGATAATCTTTTAAAACAGGAATCCTTATTAAACCAGAATTTTTCATTTTATTGAGACATTCAACAAGAGCAAAAAAACCACCGATAATACCTGCAATTCTTGTTCCTCCATCTGCCTGAATTACGTCACAATCAACCCAGAAGGTTCTTTCTCCAATTCTTTTCAAATCAACAACTCCTCTTAATGACCTTCCAATCATTCTCTGTATTTCCTGTGTTCTTCCAGATAATATAGAGGTTCTCTGTGTTCTTTCAGTTGTTGCAGATGGTAAAAGTGAATATTCAGCAGTTATCCATCCATTCCCTGTATCCTTCAACCAGGCAGGAACTTTATCCTCATAATTGACAGCACATATAACTTTTGTATCCCCGAGTTCAATAAAACATGAACCACCTGCATATTTTAAAAAATTCCTGGTTATTTTAATTTCTCTTATTTCATCAAATGGTCTATTCCCTTTCCTTTTTATTTCCATTTTTCAAACCTCCTTTGCCATTTATTTTCAAAAAATACTGATGGAAGAACAAAAACATAAAAAGAAAAATTTTCTTCATCTTTTGATATTCTAAAATCAATTGTTAAACAGTGTATATTTTTCCATATTTCATATGTTTGATTTGTTAATTTTTTTGAATCAAAATCATAAAAAAGCCCAATCCTATATCTCCAATCATTTTTCAATTTTTGCTCAAACCATGTTTCAATACCGGAGGTATCACTTTCATTTTCAAATCTTGTTCCAATTGAGAATTTATATTTTTCTTTTTCATAAGAGATTGAATTTACTCCAAATTTGTATAATCTGTTTTCAATATCATATTCATTATCTCCCTCAATTTTAAATCTTTTATTTTCAAATTCGTATTTTAAAAAAATATCACCAAATGAATTCTTTCCAATATCATATTCATTTTCAATTTCAATATCACCTGTTAAACCTGTTTCTGAATTTAAATCCCACTTTAAATTTATTCCAAAAAAGTTCCCATTATTCTTTTCCTCAAACTCATCAAATTTAATTAAATTTTCTGGTTTTTGATTAACTGTTCTTGTATATATTGAAAAACTCGGAATGAATGTGATACTCTTATTTAAAAAAATTGAAGAAAAATTTATTCCTGTTTCAGTTATAAAATTAAATTTATCAAAATCAGAATTGAGGTAATTTATTGCTGAAAGTGAAAAATATGGCTTTAAAGTAAAATAATCAAAGTTCTTTTTAAATGTAAAATCAAAATCATTAAGGATTCTCAGATAATTTTCCTTTTCCTTATAAAAATTTGTAAATCTGAAATCATAGGTGAAATAAACAGGAATTGAAGATAAAGGGTAGTAAGGTAAAAAATATCTTATTTCAGGGACCTTTTCAACATTTAAAATATCTTCTCTTGCATTTTCCCTAATGGTTATTCCAAAAATTCCTTTTCCAGCAGGTCTTATTATGGAGAAATAATTGTACATTTTTGATTTTTTTAAAAACTCTTCTTTGAAAAAATCTGAAAAAAATTTATTATCATACATCCATCTCCAGTCAATTAAAAAATATGTCTCCTTAAAATTTTTATTTATTTCAAAATAGCCACCTGGCTGAATTTCGTCTTCTTCCCATCTTTTATATAAAAGGGAATTAAAATAAGTATTATTTTTTTCAGAAGAAAATCCAAGTCCAAAACCAAAGCCCTTTGTTCCAAATAAAAAATCTTCGCTAATTAAATAATCTTTTTCTTCTTTAATTTTATGATTAAAAGTTAAAGATATTGTGCTTCCAAGTCGTGTTTTATATCCAAAAGAGGGAGTAAAAAATGGTTTTTTTGTCTTTAAATCCATTGTATATTTTGGGAAATAAAATACATTAAATTTTTCACCAAGTATAATCTTCATTTTTTCTCCTCTGATATATTCATTTTTTTTAAATTCTATTTTTTCAGCACTTATTCTATAATGAGGTTTTTCCAGAGAACATGTAGTTATATATCCATTCTCAATTATTAAAAAATTTTTTTCAATTTCAATCTTTTCTGCTTTTCCATAAAATGGTTCACTTTTAAATCTTGCATTATAAACAATGCCTTTTTCCTCATCCAAACTGTATAAAATGTAATCTGCTTCAATTTCACCAATATCACTTAAAATTTTCCCGCCATTTTCAAATTCAATATTATTTTCTTTTTTTTCGTAGGTTGCTTTTTCTGTTTTAATAATCAAGTCTTTATAAAGAATAACAACATTACCTTCAAGAAAAACTTTCTCTATATCTCCATTTTCATCAAAACTGATTTTCATATTGTCTGCTTTATATTTGATCTCTTCACAAAAAATTAAAAAAGAGAAAACAAAAAAAGGAATTATAAAAATTTTAAATTTCATAACCAAACTCTCTTGCAAAATTTAACAGATCATTCCAGTTTTTAATTCCACTTGTTGCTCCAATCTCTGTTGTTATTTTAGCACCGACAATATTTGCAAGAAGACCACATTTTTTGAAATCATAATTTAAAGTAAGTCCTTTTATAAAACCTGCTACATATCCATCTCCTGCACCAGTTGTATCAACTACATTTACTTTTAATGCAGGAAAATAATATTCTTCATTTTCATTTTTTATATAAGAACCATTTTCTCCCATTTTAAGACATACATTTTTTACACCCTTTGAAAGGAAAAAATTACAGATTTTCTCCTTTTCTTTCTCTCCAGAAATCATCTTTGCTTCTTCTAAACTTGTAAAGAAATAATCAATATATGGTAATGATTTTTCAATACCTTTAAGCCATCTACCAAAACAATCCCATACAGTATCAAGACATGTAATAAGGCCTATTTTTTTCGCTTCCTTCAAAGTTTTAAAAAGGTCTTCACCAATAAAATTTGGCATTAAAAAAGGCCCTGCTATATGGATTATTGAAAAATTTTTAAATAAAGAAAAATCTATATCATCAATTGTAAAGTCAGCATTTGCACCAACTGAATGCAAAAAAGACCTTTCTCCATCTGAATGAACCAAAACACTTGTCCCTGAAGTTGTAAATCTATCAGAAATTTTTATAAACTCATTATCTATTCCTTCCTCTTTAAGTTTATTTATAATGAATCTTCCAAGATTATCATTCCCAACTTTACCAATAATTGCAACATCAACTCCAAGTTTTTTAGCAACGATACCAGTATTTGTTGCACATCCACCAATATGTAATTCAGTTTTTTCAACAAAAGTTAGTTTTCCCCTTTCAGGCATCGTTTCAACTGGTTTTGCAATAAAATCACCAACAATTATCCCGAGACATAAAACTTTCATACATCCTCCTTTTTCTTTAATATTACCATATATTGACTTAAAATAGAAATCCGAATATAATAAAAAATGTGGGGGATTAGCTCAGTTGGGAGAGCACCAGGCTGGCAGTCTGGGGGTCAAGGGTTCAAATCCCTTATCCTCCACTTAAATTTAAGCAATATGTTTTTCCCAGTATTTATCAAGTTTTAGATATAGTTTTATTATTTCCTTTTCATCCCTTTTCTTCCAGTGCATACCAGTATATCCAAAGTGTGTATGAAAGTATAATATCAATTTCTTCTTTTATTTCTGGAATTCCTGATTCTGGAATGAGTTGAACACCAAAAGAATCAGGTAAATTCCCAACACTTCTGCCAGGAGGGATTTCCGGTTTGATGGGGTTTAAAAGTTTTAAAGGTGAAAGTATCCCCTTTAATTTTTCAGGAACTCTTTCTTTTGGTGTCTGTTTTTTGGTCTATCCTTCCCGAGAATTACTCCAGCAGTTGGGTCAGGGCCACGATTTAAATATATACAATACCCCTTGCTTTTTCCTTTTTTCTCTTTTTTTATTTTTGTTAAGTATTTTTGAAATCGTTGTCAAATCCACCAATTAAACTCCTTTTTAATCTTTATAAAAATTATTTGAAATTTACAAAAATAGATGAAAAGCCCTTAACTTTTTTTACCTTTATTTTATTTTTTTCTATTTCAACTTCACCTTCTCCATACAATTTTTCTATATTTTCAATCTTTTTATCATTCAAAAGGACTTCTAAATTTTCAGCAATTCCTTCTGAATAAATTACATCTATCCTTTTATTCAATCTCTGGTGTGGATAATAAATTATTGAAATAATTCCAGAGTTTTCACCCTCTGAATAATAAAGATAGGAATTTGGAGGTAGATTTTTAACTTCAATTTTCCTTTCAATCAAATTTTTAATCAGGTAATCAACAATTTCCCTGTAAATCCAGTATCCATAATTTATATAGGTTGAAAAAATAGGTGCCCATATATATGCAAAATTATTTCCAAGAATAATTGCAGGGTAATCTGTTTCTTTCTCATATGGTGTTTGAAAATGTGAGGAAAAATGTCTCCAGTTTCTATTAAAATATGGTTTTATAATTTTTGCAATCACTTTCCCTTTTTCACATTCAACAATATTTCCAGGATTATACATTACATATTTACTTTTATAAGGCAAATCAACAATAAATTTAAAATAATCAGGGATGAACTTACTCTTCTCTATAAATTTTAAAGGCAAATCAATAGCAAATTTATTCTCATTTTCAGAAATTCCACTATCATAACTTAAAATAATCTTTCCTCCTTCTTTCAGATAATCATTAATCTTTTTCTTCAATTTTTCACCAATAAGATAATAATCAGGAAGAATTAAAAGTTTATACTTTTTAAAATCACTATCTTCTGTTATAATCTGAAACTGATTATGTGTCTCAAGTAAAATTCTTGCAGTTCCTTCAATAGCATCATATTTTTCTCCGGAAGGTTCTTTAAAACTCAAAACACCTATTTCAGCATATGGTTTAACTCTTTCATAGTAATTTTCAATCTTTTTAACCTTTTCATAAACACTTCCTATTAAATCATATACTTCTTCCTCAAGCGTTCCATCAGGATTCATCTGGTCTCCAATACTGCATTTCCCTCCATTTGCAATAATTGTAAAAATTTCATACTCAAGTCCCTCTTTATTTTTTATCCCCCCAAAATCAGCCCATGATAGATGAAATCTTGCTGTCATACCAAGAAAATCCTTATTTTGTGTTTGAAAATATTTTGCCATTATTGGAAAATGGTTATATCCCCATCCGCCAGTTGGAAGCGATTCTATTTCAAAATGTGTATAAAAATCAAACTCTTCTTCCATCCCAATTCTTAATCTACTATTAAAGAATATTTTTACATCAGGCCTTATCTTTTTTACAAATTCAAATGTCTCTTTCAAAAAATTATATTCAACAATCTTTTTAAATTTTATTCTATCCTCTTTTACTTCAGGATTAAGTCCTTTTTCAACCATATCATAAACACATCTTTTACAAACACATTCATTCTGAAAAACAATATCAAAAAATATTCCATCAACATTATAGTTTTTCAAAATTTCTTCTGTCTGTTTATGAATATATTCAATGTATTTTCTATTGTTTAAACATATTTTCTTCCACCTACTCTCAAGAAATGAAGTTGATAATTTCCCTTCAGGTGTAATCTCTATATAATCAGGATTTTCATAGGCAATATATTCATCCCATCCAACACTTATATATGCAATACAGTCAATACCTTCTTTATGGAGATATTCAACTGCAAGAGATAATAAATCCTTTTTTAGTGCTGGATGCATTTTACCAACTTTTGTTTTATAATAACTCATACCATGATGACACTTTGCAAAAAAAGTCACTGAATTTACATTTGCCTTCTTCATAATCTCTGCAAATTTCTCAGGTTCAAAATTTTCTCCAATATTGTAAATTAAAGGACTGTTATGAAAATCAAGATGAATCTGTCTGTATTTTAATTTCATTTCTTTCTCCTATCTTAAATCAGTTACCTTTATAAGTTTTTCAATATAGTATTTGTAATTGTCAAAAGAAATGTCAGATGAAACTGAGTGGTCAATCCCTGGAATATAACCTCCTTCTTCAATCAGTCTCCTATTCCTTTCAATTTCTTTATCTATCTCTCTCTTTTATCAATCCCTTCTATCATCCTCAAATTTCTATCAAATTTTTTCCTCAATTCAGGACAACTCATACTTCCAGCCACTTCACATGGAGAAAAACAGTTTATTCCTGCTTCAAAATACTTTTAAAAACCTTTCTCTATTTCCCATAATTCATCTTCCTACCTTGTTTCTGTTTGGATAGTTTGTTTGAAATCAGGGTCTAAGTCTGGTCCTACATATAAAAAATCACTTCCATAGGGTTCTGGTAAGTCATAAGATATTCTTTCAGGTCCTTCAAATAAAATAGCCTTTTTACAATTTCCCTTGATGTCATTCAAACTCCACTATTTTATCTTTTTCTATTGATTCAACTATTTTTTCAATTATTTTAACATTATTAAGCCCATCCTCAGGAGAAATAATTGGCTTTTTGTTTTCATAAATACAATCAATAAAATGCTGTATAGGTAATGATGCAAATCCAAATGGTTTTTTATCAATTGTTATATTTCCAATAACAAAAGGGAAAGATAATTCATTTTTAACATCAGATGAAATTTTACAGACAAAATCATTGAAATCAACAACAAGTCTTCCCTTACTTCCTTCAATTTTAAAATAAAAATCAACTATTGAGGGCCAACTTTGTGGTATAATCCATGAAGTTTCAACAGTTGCATAAAATTTACCAAAATCTAAAATACCTGTTACTGAATCATATGTATTTACTCCATAAGATGATAATATTCCTTTCTTTCCAGTTGCAAAAATTTTTTTGGGCAATGAATTTGAAAACCAGCATACAAGGTCAACAATATGAGGGAATAGAAACCAGTGTGGACCTGATTTACCTGACCAGTTAAACCATTTTAAAGGAACATCTATTCTATCACTTAATCTTGAATAGATAAATGAAATATCCCCAATTTCTCCTTTATCAAAACTCTCTTTTATCTGAACAAAATAAGGATTGAATCTATTATGGAAATCTGTCATTAAAATTTTACCTGATTTTTTTGCCTCCTTTACCATAATTTCAGCATCTTTAGTACTTGTAGCCATAGGTTTTTCAACAAGAACATTCTTTTTATTTTTTAACATTTCAACAACAATATCTTTATGTGCAAAATCGGGTGTTGCAACTGAAACTGCTTGTATTTCTTTGTCCACTGCAATTTCCTTGTAATCTGTTGTATACTTAACATTATATTTTTCACCTATCTCTTTTGCTCTTTTTTCATTTATATCACATATTTTTACCAGTTCTGCTTTATCATATGTTTTATAAGTATGAACATGTATCTCTCCAAATATTCCTACTCCAACAACTGCACATTTTACTTTTTTCATTTTTTTCCTCCTGTTTGGAAATATTTTATGACAATTTTTTATACTTGACAATTTGATGAGAAAAAAGAAAAATTAAAATTATGGGAAAAATTGAAAAAATTGAAAAGGCGATAGAAAAAATAGCCAAACTAAATAAAACAGAAATAATTAAGGAACTTTCTTGGAGTTTTAATCCCTTTAGAGAAACTTATAGATATTTTGACCTTTTTAACAGAGAATATAAAGGATATATAAATAGAAAGGGAGAAATTATTGTTAAGGTTTTTCCCTTAAAAATTGAGAAAATTTTAAATCTAAATGAAGGCAAAAAGGAATATTTGATAAAAGGAGAAAGGATTTATAGAAAAACAGACGGAGAAATAATTTTAAATTTCATTACTGATTTTCTTAAAAAAAGAGGATTTAACATTGATAAAAGTATAAAATTAATAAATGAGAAGAAATTTGAAATTTTTGTTAATCAGCATGCAGGAGAAATAGATATTATAAAAACAAAACCAGTTTTTGAATTCAGATTAAGGGATAAAGAAATTGAAAAACCATATTTCTGCTCTCCGAATCATCAGTATATTTTTAAATTAAAAAACTTTGTTGAAATAGGAAAAGAAAAAGATATTCTTATAGATTATGAAGAAAGTGAAATTGCAACGACAACTATTTCACCAATTGCTTTAATAAGAAGGGCTATTTATGGATTTGGAAGTTATAATTTAAAAAGTTTCTATTCAGATGAAGGCCTTTTCCCAGAAGTTAAACATGCAATAAAACAGACAGTATACGGGAATTTTGCTGGAAGTATTGTAATTGCAAGTGTTTTTGTAAGGGTTTCTGAACGTCTTAAAGGAAATACCTGGTATACTCTTTCATCAGGAATTCTTGCATTTATAAGGGCTCCTGCTGAAATATATTTTATGAAGAAATCATTGAAACTTACAGAAAAATTCCCATCTTCTATAATTCAGAAATTTTTTGATAAAGGAAAAATAAAGGAAATTTACGAAAGCAAGGAAATAAGAGGATGGAGAAATTTTGAGAGGGAAATTTTTAATATCTTTAAAAGCAAAAAAGATTTTATTTCCCTTGCAGAAAAATATTCAAATTTGAAATTTCAAATATATAAACTTGTTGAAAATGAGAAGAAGGATAGAATATATGAAATTCTTAAAATTGACTTTGGTTTTAATGAGGAGGAAATAAAAAAATTAGAGTATTTTATAGGACATCTGAAAAAAATTGATATTGATAAAGTTATTGAGACAATAAAAAGGGAAATTACCCATCTATATGATATGAAAATTTTGAAATCAGGTGGAGAATATATGTTCTTTAAATATATTGACGAAATTTTTAGAGAAAATATTGTTAGATTACCAGTAAATAGAGCATTTAAACTTTTAAATGATAGAATAAAGGATGAGGAAAGAGAACCATCTAAAGAGGAAATATCAGATTTTATAAGTATATCAAAAAGAAGAATTGAGCCATTCAGAATTCTTGACCTTTTTACATTTTTTACACTTTATATAATGGGATATACCGCAACCTATTTTAAAGGACTTAGAGAGATATCTATTTTAATTTATTATGTTTTCTATGGAGCAATCACAAATATAATTGTTGCAGCAGTTACAAGATATGGAGGTCAGGTTGGGATGCAATATTTATTTAAAGGTCTTGAAAATTCACCAAACATTACAAGTGCAGCAGATGCCTGGAATGAATTTAATTCCCATATTATGCGTCTATGGGCTGTTTTTTCTTCCCTTGGAATGGCTATAGGAATTCTTGGTAAGGTATTTTCAGATGTTACTCATTCCATATCAAGATATTTTGTTGAAGGGATTGCTTTAATTTTGTATATTATGGCTATTAGGGAATGGTTTTTATATTATCATAATCTTGAAAGAAGGAGTAAAATAGGAGAATAAAATGGGAAAATTAAAAAGATTTGGTGTTTCTATGGATAGTTTTTTGTTGAAAAAATTTGATGATTTTATAAAAAAGCAAAAATATAAAAACAGGTCAGAGGCAATAAGAGATATAATAAGGGAAAAATTTGTTGAGGAGGAATGGGAGAAAGGAGAAGAAGTAGTCGGATGTATTGTTATTGTTTATGAGCATGATGTTCCCAATATAGTTGATAAAATAATAGATATTCAGCATAAATTTTCAGAAAATATTATTTCAACACAGCATATTCATATGGATGAAGAAAATTGTATTGAGATTGTTGCTGTTAAAGGGAGGGTTGAAAAAATTAAGGAATTATATTTCAATTTAAAGGCATTGAAAGGAGTAAAATATTCATCAATTACAAAAGCAACAACAGGGGAAAAAATCAAATGAGAATAATTTTAACTGGAGGGGCTGGTTTTATAGGAAGTTGTTTACTGAAATATTTAAATGAAAAAGGAATAAGGGATATTTTAATTGTTGATAATTTAAATGATGAAAAAGAAAAAAATTTAAAAAACAGAAAATATTGCTGTTATTACCAGAAGGAGGAATTTATACAGAAAATAGAAGAAAAAAAGATTAATAAAAAATTTGATTTTATTATTCATCTTGGTGCCTGCACAAATACAAGGGAAATAAATGTTGAGTATATTATTAAAAATAATTTCATATATTCAAAAAAACTTGCCTTTTTTTCTCTTGAAAATGATATTCCATTTATTTATGCATCTTCTGCTTCAACATATGGTAGGGAGGAAAAAAATTTTTCTGATGAAGAAAAAAATATAGAAAATCTTATTCCAACAAATCTATATGGACTGTCAAAACATATTTTTGATTTATGGGTTGTAAATAATAAATTAAATGATAGATTTGTAGGACTTAAGTTTTTCAATGTTTATGGACCAAATGAAGAACATAAAAAAGATATGAGAAGTATAATTTCAAAAGGATACAGACAGATAAAAGAAAAAGGAAAAATTAGATTATTTAAATCATACAGGGAAGAATATAAAGATGGAGAGCAGAGAAGGGATTTTATTTATGTTTTTGATGTCTGTGATGTTATATGGTTTTTTATTGAGAATAAGGATAAATCTGGAATATATAATGTTGGAACTGGAAAAGCAACAAGTTTTAATGAAATAGCAGAATTACTGTTTAAATATATGGGACTTAAAAAGGAGATAGAATACATTGATATGCCTGAAGATGTGAAAAATTATTATCAGTATTTTACAAGGGCAGATATTGAAAAATTGAGAAAAGCAGGCTATAAAAAAAACTTTACAGATATTGAAGAAGGGATAAAAGAATACATAAAATACCTTAACTCTTTGCAAGTGTAATTATTATAATCTTTTTTGCTCCTCCATTAATTAAAATTTTTTTGCATTCTTCTGTTGTTGCTCCTGTTGTATAAACATCATCTATGAGTAAAATGCTCTTATCCTTTATTAAATCATTTCTTTTAATTTTAAAACTATTTTTTACATTTTCCTTCCTATCTTTTTCATTTAGTTCTGTCTGTGATTTTGTATTTTTTGATTTTATAAGTATATTCTGATACATTTTTTTACCAAGTTTTTTTGATATATAATTTCCAATTAACGCACTCTGATTGAAACCCCTTAAAAATTCTTTTTTCCAGTGTAAAGGAACTGGAATAATTAAATCAAATTCTATTTTTTCCTTTTCAATCTTCTCTTCAATCAATAAGGAAAAATACCTGGCAAAACTCTTTCTTCCATTATACTTATATTTGAGTATTGCTTCCTTTAAAGGTCCCTCATATCTTCCTATATGAAATCTATCTTTAAAACCCTCATTTATAAAAATTATTTTTGAAAAACAATCATTGCAGAAACCATAATTTTCGGCATAACCTTTATTGCATCCAATGCATTTTTCTTTTAAAAGATTATCAATGATTAGACATAAAAAGGACTTTATTTTACAATAAAATCTATGGAACTGAAGAAAAAATACATTTTTAAAGGATTTTTTATTAATTTTGCCTTCTCCTTTTTGATAATCTTTTTTATTTTTTTCATTAACGGTCTATTTCAACTCATTGATTTAATTATAAAGGGAGCCTTTTCCATATTCTCACTTTTAAAATTCTTTATTTTAACAGTTATAATTTCCCTTCAATATGTTATTCCCCTTTCAGTTTTAAGTGCCTCAATCTCCCTTTTTTCAACTCTTTCATCTGATAGAGAATTAAATATTTTTGCTTTTTCAGGAATTCCTCATTATCACTTATTTAAACCACTTATTTATTTATCTATTATTTTTACACTTTTTCTTTTTTATTTCAATTTTTTTCTTATTCCAGAAATGAAATTTGAAAAAAGAAATATTGCTTATAAAATCAAAGTCAGAAATCCATTGTCATTAATAATTGAAAAAGAAGTAATAAAGGAAATACCTGATACCACAATCTATGTTGAAAAAATTTACAGAAATTTCAATCTTAAAAATATCTCAATTACAAAAAAAGAAGGGGATTTGACAATTTTTCTTAAAGCAGAAAGAGGGAAAGTTATATATAATCAGCAGAGTAATCAACTTATTTTTTTACTTGAAAATGGGAACATTCTTAATTATGCCAGAAATACAGTAAATACAATAAATTTTAAAAAATATGAGTTTATAATCAATTTACCCCAAAATTTTCAACTTCCATCTTTGCAGCCAAAAATCTCAGAGATAAATTTTTTTGACCTCATAAAAATTAAAAATATAGAATCATCAATTGAATTTCATAAAAGAATTATATTTTCCATTACACCTTTAATTTTTTTAGTCCTTGGTTATTGTGCAGGAAGTAAGTTAAAGCATAAAAACAGGGTTTTATATATAGGGCTTGGAGGATTAATAAGTATAATATTTTTTGAACTTCTTATTATTGGAGAATTGTTTGTAAGGAAATTTGAAAAATCAATTTTCATTTATTTACCTGTTATTGTTTTCATTCTTGTAATTAAAAGGTTTTGGAAATGAAAAAGAAGTTTTTTTACATATTCTTTAACTTTTTGAAATTTTTTATATTAATTTCAGTTTTGTTCATTATATTTTTCTTAATCACTCAAATCATTGATGGACTTGCAGATTATATTAAATATCACAAAACATTTATTTTTAAAAATTATTTATACAATTGTCCTCTTCTTTTTGTTCAGGTCTCTCCTATTATAACAATACTTTCTTCAATGTTGATATTATCTGAAATGATAAAAAATAATGAATTGAAAGTTATGTTAATTTCAGGAATTAAACCATTATATATTTTTTCCATCTTTTTAACCTGTGGAGTATTTTCTTCTCTCATTTCATTTTCAGTTAAAAATTTTATATCCCCCCATTTAATAAAAAAAATAAATCTTCAAATATCAAAAACTTCTATTTCTTTTTCTTCTTCAAATTATTTCTTTTATTCTGAAAAAATTACTGGAAATCTTTTTATAAATATTGAATTTACAGAATATACTCAGAATGGTGAAATTATAACAATTAAAGCAGAAAAAGCAGAAAATTATAAAGAGAATAATTGGATTTTTGAGAAAGGGTTTTTATGGAAATTTGATAAAGAAAAAAATCTTATTAAGGAAGAAAAATTTAAAATCAAAAATTTAAAAATCCCTTTAACTTCTGAAATATTATTGATTTCAAATATAGATGTTGAAAAGTTTTCATTTTTTCAACTTTTTAAAATTATAAAAAAAATGGAAAGTTTAAAATTGAAACCAGTTCGTTTAATAACCTATTTAAATGAAAAAATTTCATATCCTCTGCTTAACTTCTTTATAGTTTTTGTAATATATCCAGTATTTAAAAAGGGTGAAAAAATTTCAACACTTTATGTTTTCTCCTTTTCCTTTCTTTTTTCCCTTTTTGCCTATGGAATCTATATTTTCTTCTTCTCCCTTTCAAAAAATGGGAAATTTCCTCCAATTTTAGGTTGCTGGATTTTGCATATAGGGATTATAATTTATTTTTTATTGAAAGAGAAAAAATTTGAATAAAATTTGAAAATTTTGTAATATATTAAGAAAAATCCAAAAAAATAAAATGAAAGAAAATCTTATCCTTGAAATAGGTCTTGAGGATTTACCAGGGAGTTTTTGTGAAAGTATAGATAACTTTTTATTGGAATTTAAAAAAATCTTAACAGAAGAAAGAATTGAGTTTTCCGATTTAAAGATTTTTTATACACCAAGAAGAATTATATTTTTTTTAAAGGAAGTCGCTCCTTATCAAAAGGAAAAAATAACTGAAATTTTCGGGCCTCCTCTGGATGCCTGTATTGATGAAAATAATAAATGGACAAATGTTGCTCAAAAATTTGCAGAAGCACATAAAGTAAAACTTAATCAATTAAAAGTATTTGAGAAAAAAGGGAAGAAATTTGTTTGTATTGTTAAAATAGAAAAAGGAAGACCAATAACAAAAATTTTCAATAATATTTTGAATAAATTTTTAGAAAAAATTGAAATTCCAAGAAGTATGATATGGAATGAGAAAAAGTTTAAATTTTATAGACCAATAAGATATATTTTCGCAATCTATGGTAAAAAATTAATAAATGTGGAAATAGGGGGCATAAAAAGTAAAAATTTTACATACGGACATAGAACTCTTTCTGATAAAAAGATAAAGGTTAAAGATACAAGGGATTACTTTGATAAAATACTTAAAAATTTTGTTATATTTGACCAGGAAATCAGGAAAAAAATGATTGAAGAAGAGATAAAGAAAATAATAAATGAAAAATATGATTATGATAGTAAATTGATTGAAAAAATAGTGCCAATTGTAGAATATCCTGTATGTGGTATGTGTAATCTTCCGGAGAAATATAAAGAATTACCAAAAGAACTTATTTTTTCAATTGTTTCAAATGTTAAGGGTATCTCTTTATTTAATAAAAATGGTGAAATTTCTCCTTTTTTCATTGTTATATGTGATGGTGTTTTTAATGAAAAAGTAAAAGAGAATTTTCAGAAAGTTGTTGAAAGTAAAATAGAGGATGCAGTATTTTTCATAAATTATGATTTAAATAAAAAGCCATTTATTGAATACTTAAATGACCTTAAAAATATTGTTTATCATCCATCTTTTGGGACAATTTATGATAGAGTTGAAAGAATAAGGAATATCTGTAATTTTTTATGCAATGAATTGAATCTTGGAAAAGAAATTATTGACAGAATAAATAAAATTGTTTCTCTCTGTAAAAATGATATTGCAACAACACTTGGAACTGAATATCCTTCCTTACAGGGAATAATAGGAAAAATCTATTCTGAAAAAAATGGTTATGATGAAATAATCTCAAAATCAATTGAACAGCACTATTGGCCAAGATATACAGGTGATAAAAAACCAGAATTTATTGAATCTTCTATTGTATCAATTGCTGACAGAATTGAAACAATATGCAGTTTTATAAGTGAAGGGATTGAAATTAAGGGAGACCAGGACCCGCTTGGAATAAAGAGAATAACTACTGGTATGATTGAGATAATATGGGATAAAAAACTTGAATTTCCAATATCAAAAATAATTGAAAAAACTCTTGAATTGTTGAATAGAAAGGACCAAAAGATTAAGGATTTAATTTTGGATTTTATATTTCAGAGAGCAGAAAATTTATTGATATCAGAAAATATCTCGCCTGGATTGAGAAAATCTGTTTTTTCTGTTGAAAGGGATAATCTTTTTGATATAAGAAGGAAAATTGATGCAATTAAAAATGTTATTATAGAAGGGAAGGGCGAAGAAATTCTTATTCCATTTATAAGGGTTGCAAATATGTTAAAAGAGGCAGATAAAAAGAAGATAGAGTATGGAGAATTTAAAGAAGAATTGTTAAAAGAAAAAACAGAAAAGGAATTATATCAGTTTTTAATTGAAAATAAAGAGAAGATGGAAAAATATTATAATGAAAAAAAATATAATGAATTCCTTGAAGAAATGAGGAAATGGAAAAATCCAATAGATAAATTTTTTGATGATGTTTTTGTTATGGTTGAGGATGAAAAAATAAGGAATAATCGCCTTTCACTTTTAAAGATGATAAATGATATTTTTATAAAATTTGCTGATTTTTCTTATATTCCATTAAAAGAGGTGGAAAATGTTAAGAGAATTTGACCCTGAAATTTATTATGCCTTAAAAAAAGAAATAGAAAAACAAAAAAATACAATAAATTTAATACCTTCAGAAAATATTGTGAGCAAAAATGTATTGAAAGTTGTTGGTTCAATTTTTACAAATAAATATGCAGAAGGTTACCCAGGAAAAAGATATTATGGTGGTTGTAAATATGTTGATATTGTTGAGAAAATTGCTATTGAAAGGGCATGTAAACTTTTTAATTCAGAGCATGCAAATGTTCAACCTCATTCAGGTAGTCAGGCAAATATGGCTGTATATTTTTCTTTTTTAAAACCCGGGGATAAAATTCTCTCAATGGATATATCCTCTGGTGGTCATTTAACACATGGAGTTAGAGTAAATTTTTCAGGTATGCTTTATAGACCATCTTTCTATTCAGTAAATGAAGAGACAGGCCTTATTGATTATGAAAATGTCAGAGAAATTGCTTTAAGAGAAAAGCCAAAAATTATTGTCTGTGGAAGTTCATCATATTCAAGAATAATAGATTTTAAAAAATTCAGTGAAATTGCAAAGGAAGTCGGTGCTTATCTTTTATCAGATATTGCTCATATTGCAGGTCTTATTGTTGCAGGGATTCATCCATCACCTGTTGAATTTTCTGAATTCGTTACATCAACAACTCATAAAACATTAAGAGGTCCAAGAGGTGGTTTAATATTGTGTAAGGAAGAATTTAAAGAGAGAATAGATAGTATAATAATTCCCGGAATTCAGGGAGGTCCACTTGTTCATGTTATTGCAGGTAAAGCAGTTGCTTTTAAAGAGGCAATGAGTAAAAAATTTATAGAATATCAAAATCAGATTGTTAAAAATTGTAAAGTATTATGCGAGGAATTGAAAAAAAGAGGATATAAAATAGTGAGTGACGGAACAGATACACATTTATTTGTAATTGATTTAAGGGATAAAAATATGACAGGCCTTGAGGCACAGGAAATTCTTGAAAGAGTTGGGATTATTACAAATAAGAATTTAATTCCCTTTGACCCTTTACCTCCTTCAATAACAAGTGGAATAAGAATAGGAACTCCATGTATAACAAGCAGAGGGATGAAAGAAAAAGATATGATAAGAATTGCTGAATGGATTGATGAGACATTAAAAAACAGAAATAAAGTGAAAATTTTGAAGGATATAAGAAAAAAAATAAGGAGATTTGCTAATGAATTCCCAATCTATCCAGAATAAAAGACCTGACTGGGACACATATTTTATGAATATAGCAAAACTTGTTTCTGAAAGGTCAACATGTTTAAGAAGAAAAGTAGGTGCAGTTCTTGTTAAAGATAAAAGAATTCTTGCAACTGGTTATAATGGTGCTCCAACAGGACTTGCTCATTGTGAAAAGGTGGGATGTATTAGAGAAAAACTTAAAATACCATCAGGAGAAAGACATGAATTATGCAGAGGATTACATGCAGAACAGAATGCAATTTTACAGGCAGCATATCATGGAGTTTCAATAAAAGGAAGTACTCTATATATAACATGTCATCCATGCAGTGTATGTGCTAAAATGATAATAAATGCTGGAATAGAAGAGATAGTTATAGAAGAAGGATACCCTGATAAAATGGCAGAAGAAATTTTAAAGGAGGGAAAAATAAAAGTAAGGTATTTAAAATGATGGAGATACCAGAATTTTTAAAAGGATATTTTTATAGAAGGAATATAAAGACAGAGGAAGAAGCAAAAAAATTTCTTTATCCTAAAATTGATGACCTTATAGACCCTTATACTATTGAAAATATAGAAAAGGCAACATACCAAATTATAAAAAGTATAGAAAATAAAGAAAAAATATTCATTTATGGAGATGGAGATATTGATGGTATTGGTGGAGTATTTTTCATTTTAGAATTTTTAAAAGACAAAAATGTTGATTTCAATTATTATCTGACGCACCGACTTGATGATTATGAGATAGAAGAAGAATTTGTTGATTATCTTTTAAAAGAGAAATATAGAACAATTATACTTATTGATTCCGGTATTTCATCATATAAATTTCTTAAAAAATGTGAAGAGGCAAAAATAAAAGCAATTGTTATTGACCATCACCTTGTAGATTTTGATATTCTTCCAAAATTCCATATTTATATTCATCCATTTTTATCCAAAAATAATATTGATTTTTCAGCAGCAGGACTATCATTTAAACTATTTCAATCATTAATTTCAAATTACCCTTCAATGCATCTTTCTGATTATATATGTATTGCTGGACTTGCAGTTTTGAGTGAAAATGTTGAGTTAAAAAATGATAATAGAATTTTTGTAAAGGAGATGATGAAAAATTTAAAAAATTCAAAAATCAAAGGTTTAAATTTCCTTATTTCTAAATACCTTACAGATGAGTTTGAAATTGAGGATATAAAAATAAAAATAAATCCAAAACTCAATTCTCCTGGTAGATTTGGCAATCCTGATTTATCTTTAAATTTACTTACTGAAAAGGAAGATGGGGAAATTGAGAAATTATTAAAGGAGATTGAGATACTTGATAGAAAAAGATATAAAATTACACAGAAAATAATTAAAAATATTGAAAAAAAAGGTGGTTTTGAAAATAGATTTATAATTTTTGATAATCTTCCTGAATCTCTTTGTGGGATTATAAGCAGTCGTCTTGTTGAAAAGACAGATTTACCTTTCCTTGTAATGAGTAAAAAGGGAGATATTATAAAAGGTTCTGGCAGAAGTCCTGAGAATTTTAATTTATATAAAGTCATGGAAAAAATAAAGGATAAATTTTTGTCTTTTGGAGGGCATAAAAATGCAATAGGATTTAAATTTAGTGCTGATAAAAAAGAGGAAATAGAAGAATACTGGAGGAGTATAAGTTTATCAGAAGAAAAGGAATTGAATGATGAATATGATGCAATTTTTGAAATAGACAAGATTAAACCTGATTTACTTGAATATCTTAATCTTTTAAAGCCATATGGAAAAGGCAATGAACCACCGGTTTTTTTTAGCACAAATGTTTTAATAAAGAAAATAAATAAAGGTAATGAAGTCAAATACTGGGCAAAAAAAGGAAATTCAATTTTTGAATGTAAAATTTCTGATTTACAAATTCGGGAAGGAATAAAAAATATTCTTTATACACCTATTGTAGAAAAGATAAATGGCTACTACAGAATAACCCTTGAAATTAAAAAATAAATTCTCAAATAGGAGTTCTATATTAAATCATTAAAAAGTTTTAATTCATCAATTCTGGCTGTTGTTTAAAAGATAGAATGTCACCCTCATCCAAGATAGAATCTCTCTTTCCCATCGGTTATCATTTTATAAAAAAGGTGCTGATGGGAAAAATATTTAATCAAAAAGTAAAGAAGAAGTTTGAGGTATTGAATTTATTAACATCTGGGATAATTACAAATAAGCAAGCATCAGAAAAACTACAATTATCATTAAGGCAAATTTATAGATTAAAGGAAAGATATTTATTTTAGGGGGCAAAACAATAGAATCTTTAGAGTATAGGAGAATTCATCTGTTTTAAAAAAGAGAGAATTTGACTTGATAAAAAATTTGCAAATCTTTGTTAAACCCTATTAAAAAGAAAAAATTTAAGGTGGCTTCATAGTCAGGCGGTTTGTATTGTCTTTCCTGTTCAATTAACACCAGATGGCTATTAAAGGGTGTCATTTTTCAATTAACGAAAAAGTTATTTTGTTAATTCTACTTTCATTTTCTAATTTTTAAAATATTTCAGGGATTAAAAAAGAAGCAAAAAATACTATTTTAAAATTTGTGAAGAGCATTTTAAAATTTTTAAATCTATTGTGTATCAATGGTTTTTGCATCTCTTGATAATTTCTGTGGGTATAATGTATGTGTGATATAATATAAAAAAGTTGAAAAGAATGAATTGAAAAGTAATAAATTATAAAAATTTGAACACTATGAGAAAGAGGGAGATTTAAAAAGTTTCTTGTGTCGTAATTTTAGTCATTAAAATTTTCTTCTTCCTCAATTGGAAAATAAAAATATAACATAAAGAGGAGGTTATAATGAGTTCAATTTTAACTTTTGGTATCACAGGATTTATATTTTGCAAAAATTTCTTTATCTGGACAGAGCCTTCTATGGTAAAAGTTTTTAAAGATACAACTCCTAAAAAATCACAAAAACTTATGTTAAAAAGTGCAAAAAATGAATATGAATCAGGTCAGATAGTAATAAGAGCGGAGAAAAAATCATTAAAAATATTAAAAGTAAATGCCTCTGATTTAAAAGGAGATAAAGGTAAAAAAATAAAAAAAGAAAATATACAAATTCGTCTTGTAAACTATGTTTTTTTGAAAAATCAAAATAAATATTTCCCTGACCCTCTACCTCCTTTTCAATCAGTTGAAATAAAAGAAAATGAAAATCAGCCAATTTTTATAACTGTATATGTTCCTAAAGATGCAGAAGCAGGAAAATATTCCGGGTATATAGAAATAGATATTGAAAAATATGGGAGTTTTAAAATTCCTTTATTTTTAGAAGTATGGGATTTTGTTTTGCCTGATAAGCCATCTTCTGAAAATACTTTTGGACTTTCTTACAGTTTTATTCCGAAATTTGAAGGAATTCAGCAAGGGTCTTCATCAGCAAAAGATTTATTTGATAAATATTACTGGTTTTTGGTTGAGCATCGTATAAGTCCTTATTATATACCTGTTGATATTCTTGCCCCTGAAAGCGATAAATATATTAAAGATGAAAAGGTTACAAGTTTTATAATACCATATTATGAAAATATAGAGGAAATGAGAAAAAGGGTTGAATATGTGAAGGAAAAAGGGGTTTTGAATAAAGCATATTTTTATCCATTGGATGAACCAGTGACACAAAAACAATATGAAGAACTTAAAAGAAGGGTAGAAAAAATTAAAAGTATTGACCCAAATTTAAGAATAGTTTCTCCTTTTTTTAGAGACCCTGATTTTATTAAAAAGAGTGCTTATGAAACACTTGATGGATTGGTAAATATATGGTGTGCAGTTACAAATTATTTTGACCCTGAAAAGCAATTGAAAAAAAAGGAAAGAGGAGATGGTTCCTGGTGGTATGTATGTTGTGGTCCAATGTTTCCCTATGCAAATTTTCATATTGATATGGAAGGAATATCACATCGTATATTAATGTGGCAACAGAAAAAGTATAAAGTAGATGGGCTTCTTTACTGGTCAACAAATTACTGGAATGAAACCGTTGACCCATGGGAAGATATGGCAACAGTAAAAAGCATAAATCCTGATATATATGGAGACGGTTCTTTAATTTATCCTGGTAAAAAAATTGGATTTAATGGACCTGTTTCTTCTTTAAGATTGGAAATTATAAGGGATGGATTTGAGGACTATGAATATCTTACATTGCTTGAAAAAATTGCAGGAAGGGAATTGGTTGAAAATATTATAGAAAATGTTGTAAAAAGCATGATAATTTATACAAGAGACCCATTAAAATTAGAAGAAACAAGAGAAATATTGGCGAAAGAAATTTTAAAAAGGATTTCCAGTTTTAAACGCAATTAATATAACTCTCCTTTTATAGTATAATATATTTACAAAACAGAAAAATTGAAAAATGAGAGTTAAATTAAAAGATATTGCGAAAAGGTCTGGGTTTGATGTTTCAACTGTTTCAAGAGCATTAAGGGATGACCCGAGAGTTAAAGAAGAGACAAAGAGGAAAATAAAAGAGATAGCAAGAAAATTAAATTATATTCCTGATAT
>Ga0080004_1162851_pt1 | contig 27821 bp, 29 predicted proteins | sample WasSprMetagenome_FD_69207 | JGI IMG/M metagenome (GOLD analysis project Ga0080004, IMG submission 69207) | Sulfidic aquatic microbial communities from Washburn Spring, Yellowstone National Park, USA - WS (SPADES assembly) (version 2) | ecosystem: Environmental > Aquatic > Thermal springs > Hot... | reverse complement strand
CTGCGCCCCGGCTCCGCCCCCGGCTTGCTCCGCCCCCCCGGCGGGCCTTTCGCCCTGCGCTTTACGTTCGACGCCCCGTGCGGGCGTCCGGTTTCCCTCAACTCTCCGGGGCCGGGCGCAATCCGAATTCTCATTCTAGCCGAACCGATCAGCCTCATCCCGATCCGGCGATATCTCTACACGGCTCGGAACTGACTCGCCGGCTTCCCGCCCGCGCCAGCCCAGCACCGCCCCCATCAACAAGTGCGCCACCAGCAAAGTGCGCGGCGAGACATACACCCACGCCAGCGCGCCCAGCCTCCGGAAAACCAGCGCGTTCGTCGCCCAGTAGGTGAGTACGCCGGTCACCAGCCCGAGCAACAACAAACGCCGGCGACCGCGCACTGGCGCCGTGACCGCTCCAAACGCCGCACCCACCACTCCCGCTCCGCAGATCGCCAGCGCCACTCCCACCACAGAACCCCAACCAAACCCACGCCGCAGCACTACCTCCTGGTTCACCAGCGTGGCCAGCAGATTGGGCACGGTCCACGTCGGCTGGCGCAGCAGGCTCGACGCCAGCAGAAACCACCCCACCATCGCCAGCCCTCCCAGCACGCCCCGGTGCAAACCCATCACCGCGCCCCACGCCATCTTCGGCTCCCTGCCGCCCGCTCCGTTCATTCCTTCGTTCCCCGAACCGCCTGGCCGCGGCCTTCAGTCCCTCTCATAGGCCGCCACCGGCTTCTTCCTCACGTGCGCCTGCCACATGCGCACGAACAACCGGAAAGCGTGCGGCTTGCGTTTGCCCATCAACATCCGGATGAACGCCAGGGCCGACCAGCCCAGATAGGCCAGCGTCACCCACCAGTGAATGTGTCCGGCAATATATCCAATGCCCGACTCCGCAGGCGGAAACGGCGAGAACAAAAACTGCGTGAACCACAACGCGAACAGCGCCCCCGCCTCCCACCACGCCAGCTCCATGTTGATCAGGAAAAACATCCCCACCAGGGACTGACCCAGCGTCATCAACAATTCCAGACTCTGCCGCTCATCGAACGGAATCGTCGAGGGCGTCCCTCGACTGACCGAGTACACGATGGGCAGCATCGCCGCCAGCAACGTCCACTGATTGATGTTGCTGGAGACCATGTTCATCAGTCCCATGGACGCGCGGTCCACGGTGTGCGCCCAATAGAAAGCCGAAACCTTCTCCGGAAACTCCGAGATGAACGGCGCCACCCACTGCACGAACACGAAATACGGCACCCCAACCAGCGTCGCAATCGCCAGCAGGCTGGCCAGGAACGGCTCCGCGCTGAAGTAAATCAGCAGGCCCCCGCCCGCAAAGAAACCCACGATCAGCGCGTTGCGCACCGGACGCCGCGCCATCACGATCGCCCGTGGAATGCGGTCCAGCTCCTCCGCCTTCTCAGCTTCCTGCGGCGGCATCTTGCGCAGCACCCACAGATACGCCACGTAAATGCCGATCAGCACCGCCGCATCCACCAGGTTCAGCGTCCCCTTGGCCCACACCCAGAACATGTAAATCAGCGGCACGAGCAGCCCCACCACTTCCACGCACTGCTCGTCTTCCAGCCGGATCCGCCGCAGCGGACGCCCATGGCGCCGCCGGTAACCCATCGCCGCAATGAAGTAAATCCCCGGCCACGCCAGGCCCGTCAGCAGCCGCAGCGCCCCCGTCAGATTCGCCATCAGCAGCTCCACCTGCTGCTTCCAGGCCAGCACGAATTCCACCGCAAACTCGGGCAGCGTCTGCAACCACGCCAGGATGGCCAGCGCAAAGCCTTGTGCCACGAAGAACTGCGCCGATTCCGCCGCCCACGCAATCAGCATGGCGGCGATCAGAATCGCCGGCGTCGCCCACAGCGCTGTCCACGGGCTGACGGGATGAATCGGGATCGCAATCCACACCAGCAGGCAGGCCATGGCAAGCGGCAGGCCCGCTCTCGCCACCCGCCTGTCCTCAGGCGAACTCCACGTCATGTCGCTTGCTCACCCGCGAATGTTTCTGGAACTGCGGGTCTTTGTGAGGAAAGTCGGCCCGGTAGTGCGCTCCGCGGCTTTCCCGCCGCGCCAGCGCACAGCGCGCAATCAGCCACACCACCGTATGCATGTTGCGAATCTCGAACAGCTCTCTGCGCGGTTCCACGCCCCGCAGCAGGGGCACTCTCTCCAGAATCTCACAGGTCCCAGCCAGGTGCTCGCCCGTGCGCACGATCCCGCAGTTCTCCCACGCCAGCTTGCGCAACTGTTCTGCCTCGATCGCAGGAAACCCGTCCTCCGGCGGCCGCCCTCGTCGCGAGGTCCCGCTCGAGGGAAGCTCGCGCATCGCCCTCCCCGCACGCGCCCCAAAAACCAGCGCTTCCAGCAGCGAATTCGAAGCCAGACGATTCGCCCCGTGTACGCCCGTAGCCGCCACCTCTCCCGCCGCGAACAAACCGGGCAGCGACGTGCGCCCGTCCAGATCCGTCCAGACCCCGCCCATCGCGTAATGCGCCGCGGGATGCACCGGAACCGGCTCCCGTGCCGGATCCACGCCGTAGCGCAGGCAGGTTTGATAAATCCGCGGAAAACGCCGCCTGAGCAGCTCCTCGCCCAGCGGCCTCATGTCCAGCCAGACATGCTCGCTTCCCGTCCGCGCCATCTCGGAAACAATCGCCCGCGAAACCACATCGCGCGGCGCCAGATCCGCCAGCGGATGATACCGCGGCATGAAACGCTCGCCCTCGGCGTTGATCAGATACGCTCCTTCCCCGCGCAACGCTTCCGAAAGCAGAAACGCCGGCGCGCCCTCCAGATGCAGCGCCGTAGGATGGAACTGCACGAACTCGAGATCGCCCAACTCGGCGCCCGCTCGCCAAGCCGCCGCCACGCCATCGCCCGTCGCCACCTCCGGATTCGTCGTCACGCGGTAGACCTGCCCCAGCCCGCCCGTCGCCAGCAGCACCGCCCGCCCATAGATCGGAATCGAGCGACGACTCGCCGGATCGCATACCATCACGCCCGTGACTTCGCCGTCCGCCAGCAGCAGGTCCGTCACCGCAGCGTAGCTCTGAAAATGCACCGACGGCAGCGAGGAAGCCTTCCGATAAAGCGTCCGCGCGATCTCGCTCCCGGTTGAGTCCCCCTGCGCATGCACGATCCGCCGCCGGCTGTGCGCGCCCTCCCGGCCCAGCGCCAGCCGCGAGTCCTCCCGGTCGAACTGCGCCCCCCACTCGATCAGCTCCGAGATCGCCGCCGGCGCCGACCGCACCAGCACTCGCACCGCCTCTGGATTGCAAAGTCCGTCGCCCGCCGCCATCGTGTCCTGAGCGTGCAATTCCACAGAATCGTCCTCGCCCAGGGCCGCGGCGATCCCTCCCTGCGCATATTCCGAGGAGGACTCCCGCAGGCTTTCCTTCGCGATGACCAGAACCTGGCCGGCAGCGGCGAGCTCGATCGCGGCGCGCAGGCCCGCGATGCCAGCTCCTACCACGATGAAATCAGGCATCGAATTCAGCGATTGTAGCACCCCGCCGCCTCCGCCCATCGCGCCCGTCACCTGCGCGCTCGCGCTTCGTCCTTACATAGTGGGTGACGCCTGAACCCGAGCCCGGTTCGGCCACGGAGGCTTCCGGCGTCAGCCGTCCCCTGGCGGACTGGGTCCGCGCGGCGCAGCGCGGCGACCCTGACGCCTTCGAGCGGCTGGTGCGCGCCTGCGATCGTGGTGTCCTTCGCCTGGCCTGGAACATGCTCCGCTCCGTCGAAGAGGCTCAAGAGGTCTACCAGGAAACCTTCTTGCGCGCCTACCGCAACCTCCACTCGTTTCGCGCCGACTCCGACTTCCAGACCTGGCTTTACCGCATCGCCTCCAACGTCTGCCTCGACTATCTGCGCAAACGCAAAACCCGCCGCGAGGCCACGCTCGGCGCTCCCTCGGACGACGGCACCCGCCAGCCCCTGGACCTCGCCGTTGAGGCCCGCCCCGAAGCCGATCCCCAGCGGCTCCTTCTCAACCGCATGATCGCCGACCGCATCCGGCATGCTCTCGACCAGCTGACCCCACGCGAACGCCTGGTCTTCGAACTCCGCCACTTCCACGGCATGCGACTCAAACAAATCGGCCAGATCGTCGGCGCCAGCGAAGAGGCCGCCAAAACCTGCCTCTTTCGCGCCACCCAAAAACTGCGCGCCGCGCTCGCCGATCTCGTCCAGCAACGATCCCCGGGAAGCGCAGGAGGACAACAATGAACTGTGAAGCCGCATCCCGTCTCCTCGATCTTTACCTTTACGGTGAATTGCCCTGGGAACAGGAGCAGGTCCTCGAAGAGCATCTGGCGAACTGTGATGCCTGCCGCCGCCAGCTCGAGCAGGTACGCGCTCTCCATGACCTGATTCAGCGCAGCCAGCCCGATCTTCCCGATACGGTCCTCTTCGATTGCCGTCGCCACTTGCATGAGCGGCTGCAAGCCGCCGCGCCGCCGCAGCGCTCCTGGTGGGTGACGGCGCTCCGGCCCGCCTGGGGTCTCCGCATCGTCGCGGCCGCTGCCCTCCTCGTCCTCGGCTTCTTCGGCGGACGCTGGACCGCATCCCGCCCGGCGCCGCCCATCCCGCAGCCCTCGCCGGACACCCTCTCTGCACGGATCCGTTTCATCGAGCAGGAACCCGGCGGCCTCGTACGCATCGGCATCGAAGAACGGCATCAACGCACTCTGCGCGGCAGACTCGACGAGGAACCCATCCAGCGCTGGCTGCTCGCCGCCGCCCGGGAAGCCGCCGACCCCGGCCTGCGCCTCGACTCGCTCGACCTGCTCCGCGCTCGCGCCCAGCACGAACCCGTCCGCCGCGCCCTCCTCGATGCCGTCCAGCGCGACCCCAACCCCGGCGTCCGCCTCAAAGCGCTGGAAGCCCTCAAGCCCTTTGCCGCCCATCCCGAAGTCCGTGAGACTCTCGCGCAAATCCTGCGCTCGGACGAAAACCCCGGTGTCCGCATCCAGGCCATTGACCTGCTGATCGAGCAGCAGCGCCGCGAAGATCTCGTTGGCCTGCTCCAGGAAATCGTCCAGCGCGAAAGCAACGACTACGTCCGCCTGCGCTGCCGCCAGGCCTTGCAGGAACTCAACGCCTCCGTGGGGACGTTCTGATGCGCCTGCTCCGGATCGCCTGCACCGCGCTCTCTGCATCGCTCCTCGCGGCCCAGCAGACCGAAGCGCCGCGCCTCGAGCACGGCTACTGGAGCCAGACTGTCATCGGCTCCGTCCCTCCCTCCGGCGCGGTGCGCTTGCGAGTCTCCTCAGCCGGCGATCTCACCCTTCGCGGCGATCCGCGCCCCCAACTCGACTACCGCCTCCTGAAGCGCATCCGCGCCTCCCGGCATACCGACGCGCGCCACGCTCTGGACCAGATCTCCATCCACACCAGCCGTCGCGGCGAGTGGCTCGAACTCTCGGTCCGCACTCCGCGCGACGTGGATGCCCGGCTTTCCCTTTGGTTGAACGTTCCCCGATCCTTCCGCGAAGTCCGCCTGGCTTCTCAGTCCGGCGCCATCCAGGCCTCCGGCCTCCAGGCACGCCTCGATCTAGAGAGCGCCGGCGGCCCGGTCTCCATCGAGGACGTCATCGGACCCGTCGCGCTGCGCGTGGGCGGCGGAAGCGTCCGCCTGGCGCGGATCCGCGGACCGGTCCACTGCGTCTCGGGAGGAGGCAGTATCGCCGCTGAAGAGATCGAAGCCTCCGCGGAGCTGGTTACCGGCGGCGGCGAGATCGTCGCTCGCAAGATCCGCGGCGCCCTCCGCGCCACCACCGGCGGCGGCAACATCCGCATCCAGGGCGCCGGCGCGGTGTCGGCCTCCACCGCGGGCGGCCTCATCGAGATCCTTGAAGTCGCCGGCCCGACCGTCGCCCACACCGCCGCCGGGAACATCCGGATTCGCAACGCCGGCCGCGTCCAAGTCCAGTCCGGCTCCGGGAAAATTCAATTGGAGAACGTCACCGGCCCCGTCCGCGCCGCCACCAGCTTCGGCGACCTCGTGGCCCTCTTCAACCCTGCCGCCGATCTGCGCGACTCCCGGCTCGAGACCGCCGCAGGTGACATCACCGTCTTTCTTCCGTCCAATATATCGGTGAGCCTCGAAGCCATCGCCGGGACCGGACACGCCGCGGTGATCTCTGAGTTCCCGGGCATTGTCATCCGGCGGCTCGCCGCCGGCGTCGAAGCCCGTGGCGATCTGAACCACGGCGGCCCCAGCCTGCGGCTGTCGGCCCCCGGTGGCGCCATTTACTTGAAACGAGCCCAAAGCAGTGCGCCGGGCAGCTCCCCGGCTCGCTGAGCCGCCCGGCCAGGAGGATTCGCTCATGAGAACCGCGCGATTGCTACTGGCGACTCTCGTTGCCTGCGCCCTTGTCCTCGCTCAACCCGCTCCGGGCGAAGAGAAAGAAGTCGAGCAACTGATCGTCATTGCGCAGCCCGCTCCGCCTCCGCTGCCGCCCGAACCGCCCGAGCCTCCCATCCCTTATCGGAGCTATCTCGGCGTCGGTGTGGCTGAGATTAACGCCGAGCGTGCCAAAGCCCTCAAGCTTTCCGAAGAACGCGGCGTCGAGATCACCCGCGTCGAGCCGGACAGCCCCGCCGAAAAGGCCGGCCTCAAGCCCGGCGACGTGGTGCTCGAATACAACGGCCAGCGCGTCGAAGGCACCCAGCAGTTCATCCGCATGGTGCGCGAGACCCCGCCCGGCCGCCGCGTTACGCTGTTGATCAGCCGCGACGGCGCCACCCAAACCGTCACCGCTACCCTCGGACGTCGCCGCGCCGACGACTGGCCCCTCGGCCCCGAGTTCCGGGCCAACATGGAGCGGCTCCGTGAACATCTGCGCAACCTCGAGATTGACGTGGACACCCCGCGCGCCTTCATGTCCTGGCGCAACACCCTGCTCGGCATCGAGGCCGAGTCCCTCAGCGATCAGTTGGCCGAGTTCTTCGGCGTCAAGGATGGGGTGCTGGTGCGCAGGGTCCTGCCGGGCACGCCGGCCGAAAAAGCCGGCCTGAAAGCGGGCGACGTGATCACGAAAGTGGATGGCGAAGCGGTCCGTGCCCCCACGCAGATCGCCAGCCGCTTGCGGAGAGTGCGCGACAAAGGCTCCGCGCAGCTCACCATCGTCCGCAACCGCCAGGAAATGACGCTGACGGTAAAGTTCGAACCCCCGCGCGAGCGGGGTCGCGAGCAGTTGCCTCGCCCGCGCACCATCTCGGTCGAACGCAGCGTGCGTCTCTGACCGCCGCTCAAACGCCCCGGCGCGCCAGCGCCACGGGGTCAATCCGCCGGGGACCGAATTGCACGATGTGCGGCGGACAGCCGTCCATCATCAGCTTGAAGTTCTCGATGAAACGCGCCGCCAGAGCGTCGTACTTGCGGTAATATTCCTCGCGATTGCCCCACGTGTTGACCGGATTCAGCAAATCGCTCGGCACCCCCGGGCAGGCCTTGGGCACCTCGAAGCCAAACACCGGATCCTCGTAATACTCCACGTTGTCCAGTTTCCCGTTCAAGGCGTCGTTCAACAAAGTCCGCGTGTGCTGGATCGAAATGCGCTTGCCCACGCCGAACGGCCCGCCCGTCCAGCCCGTGTTCACCAGCCACACCCGCGCGCCGTGCTTGATGATCTTGGCCTTGAGCATCTCCGCGTACACGTACGGGTGATGCACCATGAAAGGTCCCCCGAAACAGGCCGAAAACGTCAGCTCCGGCTCGATTCCCAAACCGATCTCGGTGCCCGCGATCTTGCTCGTGTAGCCCGAAATGAAGTGGTAAATGGCCTGATCCGGCGTCAGTCGCGCGATCGGCGGCATCACCCCCGTCGCATCGCAGGTCAAAAAGATCACGTTGCGCGGGTGACCCGCCATCTTGGGAGGCCAGTAGTTCTCGATGTACTCCAGCGGGTAGGCGCCCCGCGTGTTTTCCGTGATCCGGTCGTCGTTGAGATCCAGCCGCCGCGTCACCGGATCGTAGACCACGTTCTCCAGAATCGTCCCGAAGCGCCGCGTCGTGGCGTAAATCTGCGGCTCGGCCTCCGGCGATAGCCGGATCACTTTCGCGTAGCAACCGTCCTCGAAATTGAAAATCCCGTTCTCGGTCCAGCCGTGCTCGTCGTCGCCGATCAGATGCCGCTTCGGATCCGCCGAGAGCGTCGTCTTCCCCGTGCCCGAGAGCCCGAAAAAGATCGCCACGTCGCCTTCGTCGCCCACGTTCGCCGAACAGTGCATGGGCAGGACGCCTTCCAGCGGCAGCAGAAAATTCAACACCGTGAAAATCGTCTTCTTGATCTCACCGCCGTACGCCGTGCCCCCGATGATCGCCAGCCGCTGCGCGAAGTTGATCACGATGAATGTCTCCGATCGCGTCGTGTCTATGATGGGCGAGGCCTTGAAGCCCGGCGCGGCGATCACCGTGAACTCGGGCACGTGCTTCTTCATCTGTTCCTGCGTGCGTAGCCGCATGAACATGATGCGCGCGAACAGGCTGTGCCAGGCGTACTGGCTGATGATCCGGATCGGCATCCGGTAGTCGGGATCGTTGCCCACGTAGCAGTCCTGCACGAACACGTCCCGCCCCTGAAGATAGCCCGCCAGCCTCGCCATCAGCGCGCTGAATGCCTCCGGGTTGAAGGGACGGTTGTACTCGCCCCACCAGATCCGGTCTTCCGTAGTCTGCTCGCGCACGATGAACTTGTCCGCCGCCGCGCGCGCCGTGTGCTTGCCCGTGGAGACCACCAGCGGTCCCATGTGCGCGATGATTCCCTCGGAGCGGAAGATCGCCTCCTCGTAAAGCGCCGCCGTGGGCAGGTTCCAGTAAACCCGGCGCAGGTGGGTCAGACCGTGATTCTCCAACCCGTACTGGCTCGCGTTTTCCGCCGCCTGCGGCGCGGCAGGTGAGTACAAATCCAGATAAAGCCTCATAGCCAGTCCCTCACCAGCTTGCGCGTACCCAGGTACAGCTCGTTCGGCGCCTTCGGGTCCAGCGCCCACTGGATCCGCTCAATCCCTTCCGTGATCTCCTTCACCGTGCCGCAGAAGCTCAATCGCAGGTGCCCTTCCATGCCGAATTCCTTGCCCGGCACCGTCACCACCCGCACCTTCTCCAGCAGCAGGTTGGCCAGCTTGTTGGAGTCTCGCATGTAAGCGCTGAAATCCGGGAAACAGTAAAACGTGCCGTCCGGCTTCACCACCTTCACCCCGTCCATCGCCCGCAACCGCTCGATCATCACGTTGCGGTTGTTCTCCAGCGTCATGCGCAGGCTCTCGATGCTCGACTGCACGCCGTTCAGCGCCCCGACCGCCGCCCATTGCGCCGGCGCCGACGGCCCCGAGGTCTGCTGCGATTGGATGTTGATCATCGCCCGGATCACTTCCCGATTGCCCACCGCCCAGCCGATCCGGAATCCCGTCATCGCATACATCTTCGATACGCAGTTGATCAGGATCAGCTTCGAGCTGTCCAGCGGCTGCGTCACGAACTCGTAACAGTTCACCGGCGTCTTGCCGTCAAAGACCAGCCGGTTGTAAGTGTCGTCCATGATGAGCCAGATATTCTTCTTCTCGCAAAACTGAACTACCTCGGCAATGAAATCGCGCGAGTACATCACCCCCGACGGATTGTTCGGGCTGTTAATGATAATTGCCTTGGTATACGGGCCGACCGCTTCCGCGATTTCTTCGATCCTGGGATGGAACGAGCCGTCCTCCGGCGTCACCGGAACCGGCACCCCGCCCGCCAGCTTGACCATCTCCGGATAACTCACCCAGTAGGGCGCCGGGAACACCACTTCGTCTTTCGGCTCCAGAATCGCGTACAGCGCCACCATGATCGCCTGCTTGGCGCCGTTCGATGCGATCACATTGTCCGGCGATACCAGCTTCCGGTAATGTTCCTCCGTGTACCGGATGATGGCCTTCTTCAAGGCAGGAATGCCGTCCGGCGGCGTGTAACGGATCTCGCCTGTGTTCAGCACCGCCGTGCAGCTTACGATGGCGTCAATCGGGGCGCGACTCTTCGGCTCGCCGCCCCCCAGATGGATCACCGGCTCGCCCTTCTCGCGGAGCAGGGCTGCCGTCTCGTTCAACTTCAGGGTTACCGATTCGGATATGGATCGGGCTAGTTGGCTGATGCTCACTGCTTCTGTTTACTCCTTAGTCGCGTTGCGCTCGCGTCCGGCGGCTCCTGCGCTGAACCGGCCGCCGCGAGACCCTTGGCTTTCACCCACGGGCGGCCACGCTCCGCGCTGACCTGCACCCGGTGCGCGCGCTTCACCTCGGGTTTCTATCAAGTATAGGCGAGCCACCGCCCCGCCGCAATTCAATGCTCGCCTTGCCTCCGCGCCCCCCTGAATGCGCCGAAACCTGACAGGCTGGAATTTCGCCCCCGCGAGGACGTTCTACCGGCGTCAATCAGGCTTGCGGGCGCCAATGAACGCGCTCAGCAAAACCCCCTTCGCCTGCGCGGCGACAGCGTCCACATCCAGTCCGGCCGCCACCAGAAATTCTCGCTGTAGAATCTGCCGCAAACCGGATCCACGGCAAGACCGCCGCAGCAGGATGCAGCCCCTCCGCCCAGTACGCGAAGCGCCGCCTCACCGTAGCGGCTGCGGATCTGCTCTTTCACCTTTTCCTCGCCGGCCACGTCAACCATTCTACAGCCGGCGCGCCCTGAAAGCTCAGTTCAGCCGCTCTCCCCGATGACTGGCGCGAAATTCCTCGTCAATCGGCTTCCGCCCCCGATACCCCTCGTCTACCTCGTGCCAGAATTCGATCCCGGGCTCGCCCAGCCTCCAGCACATCAGAACTTCGCGCCCCTGATACCAGGTGGGAAAATCAATCAGTCCGACATCCAGATCTTTTACCAGGCAGCCGTAGCGCTCGATCGCCTCTACCAGCTCACGCAACCGCGAAGCCAGAGCGTCACGCCGGCCCTGCTGCGCCAGCAACTGCCGCCGGTTCACCTGGGCGCCGCCCAGCATCGCGATCCGCGAAGACGCCTCTTGCAGATCGGAGTCGGCTCGCTGGAAACGGCGCTTGGCGTCCACCGCCTCGCGCAACAGCACTTCCAGCTCGGCCAGCAGGCTTTCGGCTTCTTCCAGACGAAAGCGACGCGCCAACGCCTGTCCCTCGTCTCTCTTCACACCCCGAGAACCTGCACCGCCACCTGCCGCGTCCGCGGACCGTCCAGCTCCGCCAGAATGATGCTCTGCCAGGCGCCCAGCAATACCGCCGCATTCCGCACTTGCAGGCACAGCGCCTGCCCCAGCAGCATCCCCTTGAGGTGCGCGTCGGCGTTGCCCCGCTCGCAATCGGAATAGCGCGGATCGTTGTGCCGCCAGTCCCGGTCGCGCCCCACCAGCTCTTCCAGAAGCCGCCGAATGTCCGCCAGCAGCGCCTCCTGCCATTCGTTCACCAGCAGCGCCGTCGTCGTGTGCAGCGACTGGATGTGCACCAGCCCCTCGCGAATCCCGCTCCGCCGCACCACCTCCTGGATGCGATCCGTGATGTTCAGTAACTGGAACCGCTCGCTGGTCAACCAGTCGAGCACGCGCTGATAGATGCGCACCGGCGCGCCGTTAGCCGACTCCCCGGCTTCCATTGCAAAACCAGTCCCTCTCTGAGTTTCTGTGATTGCCATGATTCAACCCCAGCGACAATTCCGATTATAGCAGGCAGCCTTCACGGACCCCCGAAACGCGCCGCCACGTACTCCTCCAGCATGCGCAGGAATCGCTCCGTCATCTCCTCGCCTTCCAGCGTCGCCACGCGCTTGCCGTCCACGAACACCGGCGCCCGCGGTTCCTCCATGTTCCCCGGCAGCGAGATTCCGATGTCGGCGTGCCGCGACTCCCCGGGACCATTCACCACGCAGCCCATCACCGCCACTTTCAGGTTCTCGATGCCCGGATATTTGCTGCGCCACTCCGGCATCCTGCGCGCCAGATACTCCTCCACTTCCGCCGCCATCTGCTGAAAACGCGTGCTCGTCGTGCGACCGCAGCCCGGGCACGCCGCCACCTGCGGCAGAAAGCTTCGCAACTCCAGCGCCTGGAGGATCTGCTGGCAGACGCGCACCTCCTCTGCACGGTCCCCGCCCGGCGCCGGCGTCAGCGACACCCGGATCGTATCCCCGATCCCTTCTTCCAAAAGCACTGCCAGCGCCGCCGTGCTGGCCACGATCCCCTTCGTCCCCAGCCCCGCCTCCGTCAGTCCCAGATGCAGCGGGTAATCGCACCGCGCCGCCAGCTCGCGGTAAATCGCAATCAGATCCACCGGCGCGCTCACCTTCGCGCTCAGAATGATGCGGTCGTGCGGCAGCCCGTAACTTTCCGCCGCCGCCGCCGATTCCAGCGCGCTCGCCACCATCGCCTCCCGCATCACGCTGCGCGCATCCCTCGGCTCCGCCCGCCGCGCATTCTCGTCCATCAACCGCGCCAGCAACGCCTGATCCAGCGATCCCCAGTTCACCCCGATCCGTACCGGCTTGCCGTACTCCAGCGCCGTCTCGATGATCGCCCGGAAATTCTCGTCCGAGCGACGACCGATATTCACGTTGCCAGGATTGATCCGGTACTTGGCCAGCGCCCGCGCACACTCCGGATAGCGCCTCAGCAGGATGTGCCCGTTGTAATGGAAATCTCCCACCAGCGGCACGCGCACCCCGCGTTTCTCCAGCTCTTCCGCGATCCGCGGCACAGCCGCCGCCGCCTCCTCGTTGTTCACCGTCACCCGCACCAGCTCCGATCCCGCCGCTGCCAGCTCCGCCGCCTGCCGGACCGTCGCCTCCACGTCTGCCGTGTCCGTGTTCGTCATGGATTGCACCACAATGGGATGCGGATAGCCGATCTTCACTCCCCCCACGTCCACCACCGTCGTGCGCCGCCGCCCAGTGCTCTTCATCACCACCAGTTTAGCCGCTGCCCGGGCGCCCGCTCCTGCCGCCTTCCGTCCTCCACAACTGCGTTACACTGGCGCCGTGACGCCGCGCCAGAAATGGCTCGCCCTGCTCCACGGCGTACCCTGCCCCGGCCCCGTCTGCGATTACTGGGCCACCCCCGAAGTTACTCGCCGCCTGCTTGCCGAGTTACACTGCCCGGACGAAAAAGCCCTCTGGATCAAACTCGGCGTGGATAAGTGCATCTTTCTCGCTCCCCGCCATCCCCGCGCCCGCGAAGATACCTGGCACATACCTTCCCTGTTCAGCGTCTGGGGAGTACCCACCCGCAAGGTTCCCTATCTCGACGGCCTCGGCACTTACGAGGAACCGGTGGACCCGCCGCTGGCCCGCGCCGCCTTCGTCCGCGACATCGAAACCTACCCGTGGCCCGAGCCTTCGGAATGGGACGCCTCCGAGCTGCGCGGCCAATGTCTCCAGTGGACCGGATATCGCATCGTGGGCGCCAGCTACGAGCCTTTCTACCTTTACTGCCGCCTGCGCGGCATGGACCGGCGCGAGCTCGCCGCCGAGTTCGGCCACCGCGTCATCTTTCACGGAGCGTTGGACAACCAGATCACCCTGCCCTTCGGAACCCCGGAGGACGTCAAACGCGAGGTCCGGGAAAACCGGGCGATCTTCTCCCGGGGCCGCGGTTATATCGTTGCCCCTTGCCACAACCTTCAAGCGAATACGCCCACGGAAAACATCCTCGCCCTTTATGAAGCGGTGGCGGAATTGCGGCCGCAGTGAACCTTTTCCCCACCCGGCTGCCTGCATGTCCCCTTCCACCGATCGTCCCCGGGTAAGTTCTCGCCCTCGATCTAAGTAACTCAGGCCGCCCGCCTGCGGCTTTTCCCCGATTCCCCGCCCCCACTTTTCCCGTTACCATCGGGCTGAGGCGCATGGCGGCGAAGGTGTCCCCTCACCTGGTACTCCAGCGCCGTCTCGACCTCAAAACAACAGCAGAAAAAAGGTGCCCAACGCCCACCAAATCTTTGAAGTGCTCCATCAGCTTGCTCCCGAGGTCTATTTATGAGCGTCGCTCCTGATTCTGCCTCCGGCCCCGCGGCCCCTGCCGCCTGCTCTCATCCCCTGCCCGATCGCACCGTCCGCGTCCTCGCCGTCAGCTCCGCCGAAGAGGACCTCCGCTTCCTCCGTCACCTGTTCGCCCATTCCAACTGGGTGATCTACACCGCTCGCGGCTGCGCCGAGGCCGCCGACTTCCTCCGCCGACACCCCATCCCCGTCATCCTCTGCGATTCCGAACTGGCCGACGGCACTTGGCGGGACCTGCTGCGAACGGCGGGCGCCTCCGCCCCCGACTCCCTCGTCATCGTTACTTCCCGCGCCGCCGACGACTTCCTCTGGGCTGAGGTCCTCAACCTCGGCGGCTACGACGTGCTCATGAAACCCTTCGACCCCGACGAGGTCATCCGCGTCATCAGCCTCGCCTGGCTCCACTGGAAAAACTTGCGCGAACGGATCAAAATGCGAGAGGCGTTGCTGGCCGGCCAGGCCTGAAACTTACTGGCCCCCAATCGTCGGCAACGGCGTGCGAAACCGACCGGCAAAAATTTCCCCGAAAAGCTCCAGTAATTCCTCGTGCACCCGCCCGTTGTCCGCCATGACGTGCGGCGACTTCAGCGTCGCCGGCCCCCCGCGCATGTCCGTCACCTTGCCCCCGGCTTCCTCCACCAGCAGGATCCCCGCCGCCATATCCCACGGGTTCAGGCCGAACTCCCAGTAACCGTCCAGCCGCCCACACGCCACATAAGCCAGATCGAGCGCCGCCGAACCCGCCCGCCGGACTCCGTGCGACACCATCGCCACCTGATAGTAAAAATGCACGTTCACGTTCAGGTGCCGCTTGCGGCTCGGAAAGCCCGTCGCCAGCAGGCTGTCCGCCAGCCGCTCCCTCTCCGACACGCGGATCCGCCGCCCGTTCAGCCACGCCCCCGAGCCCCGTTCCACCTCGAACAACTCCTGGTGCAGTGGATCGTAAATCACCCCGCACACCACGTTCCCGTCCTCGGCCAGGGCGATGCTCACGCAAAACGCCGGAAAGCCGTGCGCAAAGTTCGTCGTACCGTCCAGCGGATCTATGTACCAGCAGTAGCGCGATCCTGAATCCGCCCCGCCGCTTTCTTCCGCCACGATTCCGTGGCCCGGAAAATGCGACCGCAGACGCTCCACGATCAGCGCTTCCGAAGCGTGATCGGCTTCCGTCACAAGATCGAACTCCCCCTTCAGCTTGTAGCCCACCCCCCGGTCGAAGTAACCCAGCAACAGCGCGCCTGCCTCCTGCGCGATATCGCGGGCCGTCTCCAGATAGGATCCCATTCCCTGCGGACTAACTTTCTTCGTAGAGATATTTGATGTCGTGCTTGAAAATGAAAAGATTGGGCGCCCCCTGGCGCGTCAGACGGATGAACGAGGCATCGTAATATTCGATGGTCCCGGTTACTTCCTCGTTATCGCGCAGGCGCACCCGCACCGGGATCTCATTATCAATCAAATGCCGCAAATAACGGACTTCCTCGAACGTCTGCTCGGGAGCGCGCGCCTTGGCCGATTTTTTCTTTTTCTTCTTCTTTTTCTCCGCGCTCACGCCTCACCTCGGCGTCCCCGCCCGCTGCCCTTACGGCGCCTCGCGCCAGCCGCGTCCTGCGGGCGCAGACTCCTCATAATAGCCGCTTCGCGCCGACACCTGCAAATCCGGCCGCCGCACCCGCACCTCCAGCCGGTGGAACCCGTCCTTGCTCCGTGGCACGCCCCGCGGATAAAAGCCCAGCAAATACTGCGTCCTCAGCTCACGCAGAATCTCGCTGAAGGCCTGATCCAGCGCCGGCCCCAGACTGGGCGCGAACACCCGTCCTCCCGTGCCCAGCGCCAGCCCCGTCAGCGCGTTCTCCCCGCGTATGTTGCGCCCCGGATCGTTCTTGATCGGCATCACCAGAATGGGATAAATCACCGCATCCGCCAGGTGCGCCGCGCGCAAGGCTTCGTGGTAACCTTTCACGCTGGTCGTGTCGCCCCCGTCGGTAACCACCACCACCACCCGCCTTCCTTCCCGGCTTTCCAAGTCCTGGCAGGCCAGGTACAGCGCATCGTAAAGGCTCGTACCTCCCTCAGGCTTCAGCCGCTTCAGCGCCGCCTCGATGTTCTCTACCCTTCTGGTGTACCCCGTCCGCCGCGTCACCTCGTAGTTGAACGTGTACAGGGCGATCGCATCCCCCGGATGCCCCTCGCTGAAGAATGCCTTCAAAAACTTCCGCACCGACTCCACTTCGTAGCGCAGCTCGATCGCCGTCGAAAGGCTTGTGTCCAGCAACAGCGCGACCGAAAGCGGCTGCTCCGTCCGCCGCTCGAACACCGCAATCTGCTGCTCCACCCCTTCATCCCGCACCACAAAGTCGTCCTTCTCCAGCGCCCCCACCAGCTCGCCCGCAACGTTCCTCACCGTGGCCAGAATCCTGACTAGCCTGACGTCCACACGATACACTGGCTCCTGCGGCGCACTTACTGCCGCCGCAAGCAACGTCAACCCGAAACGTCTCGACAATCCCGCCACTCGGCCCCATCCTAGCAGACCCCAACCCCTCTCTACCGCTTCCCGGCTACAATGAGCTTTCCATGCTCAGCCGCCGCCAGTGCCTGCTCATCCCTGCTCTCATGGCTTGCCGCCGGCGGCGAGCCTCCGCCTTCCCCGGATACGCTCTCGTCGCTTTGCCCGAAGCCCGCGCCGTCGCCGCTGTGGACCTTCGCAGCTTCTCGCTGGCCCGCCACATCCCTCTGCCCGCATCCCCAACCCTCCTGCTCTCGCATCCCTCCCGACCCCTCGCCTGGGTTCTGGCGCCCGAAGCCGGGCTGCTCTGTGAGCTCGACCTCGCCCGCCTGCGCGTTGCCAGGCAACTCCAGATTGCTCGCTCCGCTCTCTCCATGCGCCTCACTGCCGGCAGCGACGCGCTCTGGATCCTCTGCCGCGAACCCTCCCAACTGGTCGGCGTCAGCCTCGATCGCTTCCAGCGCTTTGTCCAGATCAGCCTGCCCTCGGATCCCCTGGACTTCGATCTCTCCCGTTACACCCCTTGGGCCGCCGTTAGCTTCGCTTCCACGGGCGCGGTCAGCTTCGTAGACCTGGAAGCCCGCCGCAGCCTTCCGCCCGTGCACTTCGGACGCCGCGCGGCCACCGTTCGCTTTCGCTCCGACGGGCGCCTGCTCCTGGTCGGGAACGCCGATCAGCCCGCCCTCACGTTCCTCGAAGCCCCCTCCGGCGCCGTCGTCGTTCACCTGCCGCTCGCCATCCTCCCGCGCAACTTCTGCTTCAAAGCCGACGGCGGCCAGCTCTTCCTCACCGGCCCTGGTTCTGACGTGGTCGTCATCGTCTACCCCTACCGCACTGAGGTGGCCGAGACCATCCTCGCGGGCCGCGCCCCCGCAGCCATGGCTGTCTCGACCCAACCCGAATTCCTCTTTGTCGCCAGCCCGGAAACCGGCGACGTCAACATCGTCGAGATCGAGACCCGCCACGTGGTCGCTGCAGCCACCGTCGGCGCTGGCGTCCAGGCCCTCGCCGTCACCCCCGACAATCAGTTCGCTCTCGCGCTCAACGAACGCGCCGGCGCCCTCGCCGTCATCCGCATCCCCACTACGGTCCGCCGCCGCCTCCGCCTCGCGCCCCTGTTCACCGTCGTCGCCGTCGGCCCTCGCCCCGCTTCCCTCGCCATCGCCAGGCTCTGAACCACACCCTTACAATGGAAGTCATCTCTGGGGCATGCTCGCTCTCCGCCGCCGTTTGGCCGCTGTGAGCCGCCGCTGGCGGGAAGCCCGCCTCTTTGCCCACGCGATGACCCGCCCGTACGCACCCGTCGTCGCCCACCTCATCCCCATCCGTCGGTGCAATCTCGCCTGCACCTACTGCAACGAATTTGACGACCACTCGCCGCCCGTGCCCCTGTCCCTCCTCCAGGCTCGCGTGGACCGCCTCGCCGCCCTCGGCGTACGCGCCATCACTCTCAGCGGGGGCGAACCGTTGCTCCACCCTCACATCGCAGAAATCGTCGCGCACATACGCGGCCGCGGCTTGCTTGCCAGCTTGATCACCAATGGCTACCTCCTCTCGCAACGCCTCATCGAGGCTCTCAACGACGCAGGTCTCGACTACCTCCAGCTCAGCGTGGACAACCTCGCGCCGGACGGCGTCTCCATGAAATCCTGGCGCCCCCTCCAGCCCAAACTCCGCTGGCTTTCGCGCCAAGCCCGTTTCGCCGTGAACGTTAACCTCGTGATCGGCATTGGCTCGCCTCGACCCGAGGACGCTCTCACCATCGCCGAACAAGCCCGTGCGCTGGGCTTCCACGTCACTGTCGGACTCGCCCACGACGGCTGGGGCCGCCTGCGTCCTCTCACCGACCGCGAGCGCGCCGTCCATGCTCGGCTCACCGCGCTCCGTCGCGCCTCCTTCGCCGACTTCGCCTCCTACGGCCAGTTCCAGCAAAACCTCATCGCCGGACGTCCCAACGACTGGCATTGCCCCGCCGGCGCTCTATACCTGTATGTGTGCGAGCGCGGCCTCGTCCACTACTGCTCCCAGCAACGCGGGCGGCCCGGCATCCCCCTCGAGAACTACTCGCTGGAAGACTGCCGCCGCGAATATCACCGCACGAAACCCTGCGCTCCCTTCTGCACCATCTCCTGCGTCCACCAAACCGCCATGCTCGACCAGTTGCGGCGCCAGCCCCTTCAAGCTTTCGAACGCTGGTTCTCGAACTCCGACGGACGCACCCGCCTGCCCGTCGGCGTGCGCATCCTGAAGGCCCTCTTCCTCCCGCCCTCGCTCGGCGGTAAACGTCCGCGCCTCACCCGCTTCTTCACCCGCCTCGCTCTGCGCGCCCTCGGCCTGCGTTAAACTGCCAACTTATGTCAGCCCCTCAGTCTCCACAAGCCTGGGAAAACCCCGTCCGTCGCTCGCTGCGCGAAGGCCGGCCCGTCATCGGCATCACCATCACCACGCCCTCAGTCGAAATCGCCGCCCGCGCCGCCACCCTCGGCTTCGACTTCCTGTGGATCGAAATGGAGCACTCCCCCATCACGCTTGAAACCTTGCGCGCCATGGTCCTGGCCTGCCGCAACCTGCCCGCCGTCCCCTTCGCCCGCGTCCCCGTCAACGAACTCTGGACCGCCAAACGCGTCCTCGACATGGGCGTCCACGGCGTTATCTTCCCCTTCACGAGCACGCCCGAACTCGCCCGCCAGGCCGCTGCCGCCTGCCGCTACCCGCCCCGTGGCCGCCGCGGCTCCGGACCCTCGCTCGCCATGCTCACCTGGCCCGAACCCCAGCGCTACCACGACTCCGCCGACGAGCACGTCATGGTCATCGCCGTCATCGAGGAACAGCGCGCCGTCGAACACATTGACGAGATCGCCTCCGTCGAAGGTATTGACGTCCTCTTCATCGGCACCAGCGACCTCTCCTTCTCCCTCGGCCTGCGCGGACGCCAGGACGATCCCCTCCTTCAGGACGCCATCGCCCGCGTCCTCGACGCCGCACGCCGCCACAATAAAATCGCCGGCCGCCCCGCCCGCGACGCCGATCAGCTCCGTCGCTTCCTCGACCAGGGTTTCCTCTTTTTCCAGGCCACCACCGACCTGAATTTCATGGCCGATGGCGCCCGCCAGTTACTCGCTCCCTTCGGCAAATTTATAAGTTCCCTGCCCGGAAGGACGATTTACGGATGAACCTGAGTAAGAGCCCTTACTATAAGTGGTACGTGGTCGGCATGCTCTGGTGGATTTCTTTCTTCAATTATGCCGACCGCCAGGCCATTTTCTCCGTCTTCCCCTTGCTCGAAAAAGAACTGCATCTGGACAGCGTCCAGCTCGGCCTGCTCGGCTCCTCCTTCGCCTGGACTTACGGACTTACTGCGCCCTTCGCCGGCCTCATCGTGGATCGCGTCCGCCGCAAGGCCGCCATCCTCACCGGCCTGCACGTCTGGAGCCTGATCTGCATGGCCACCGCCCTCTCGCGCAACTTCTACCACCTGCTGTTCTTCCGCGCCGCCGAGGGCCTGGGCGAAACCATCTACTACCCCGCCTCCATGTCCATGATCAGCGACTATCACGGCAGGGCCACGCGCTCCCGCGCCATGGGCCTCCACCAGACCTCCGTCTACGTCGGCACCATCGGCGGCGGCTTCTTCGCCGGCCTCATCGGCCAGTACTACGGCTGGCGCTGGTCCTTCATCGTCTTCGGCGGACTCGGCATCCTCCTCGGCGTCTTCCTCAACCGCTTTCTGGTCGAACCCGCCCGCGGCCAGGCCGATCTGGCCGAACTCGGCCCTCACGCGCGCCTCGCGACCCGCATGCCCCTGGGCCGTTTTCTGAAAACCGTCTGGGGCACGCCCACCGTCCTCATCCTCATGTGCGCTTTCATCTGCGCCAACTTCGTCGCCACCGTTCTGCTCTCCTGGATGCCCAAGTTCCTCTACGACAAGTTCGGCTTCAGCCTGGCCATGGCCGGCTTGATGGCCACTCTCTTCGTCCAGCTCGCCAGCATGCTCGGCTCGCCGCTCGGCGGATGGCTAGCCGATACTCTGCGGCGTCGCTACGCCGGCGGTCGCATGATGGTGCAGGCCGGCGCGCTCCTGCTCGGCGCCCCCTTCGTCTTCCTGTGCGGCAGCACCCACTCCGTCGCCGCTCTCATCGCCGGCCTCATCTGCTGGGGACTGTTCAAGGGCTGCTACGACGCCAACATTTTCGCTTCCGTCTACGACGTCGTCCGCCCTGAAGCACGCGGCACCGCCGCAGGCTTCATGAACATGGTCGGCTGGCTCGGCGGCGGCACAGCACCTCTGATCATCGGCTTCCTCGCCGCCCGCATCGGCCTCAGCGCCGCCATCTCCTCGGCCGCCCTGGTCTACCTCCTGGCTTCCTTGTTACTCACCACCGGAATCCTGCTCTTCGTGCGCCGCGACGTGGCGCGCATGCAAGCGGAACTGGCCGGCTGAGACGGAAGCCTATCGAGCCAGAATCAACTCCGCCACCCTCCGACCCGAAAGCAGCATGCCTCCGAAAATCGGCCCCATCCGCGGCCCGCCGTACGCCGCACACACGCTCATGCCCGCAACCCACAGCCCGGGGTAAATCTCACCCGTGTGCTCCACCACGAACTGCTCTGCCGCCGCAGCATCCATCGGCCCGTCGCCGATCTGCCCTGTCGGCGCCGGCAGCTTGAGCAGGCCGCGCCGCGTCAATTTCTCCACCGCCACTGCCTCGTGCCCCGATGCGTCAATCACCTGCGCCGCCATGAGCGCGATGGGATCCACGTGCAGCGCGCCCGAGATCATGGTACGGTTCACCACCACGCCCGTCACGCGCCCCGAGTGCACGCACACGTCCTCGAGCGTCAGTAAGTTCAAAACCGCCGCCCCCGCATGCAGCGCATCCAGGCAAAGCCCGCACGCCATCTCGATCGCATCCACCAGAAACAGGCCGCCTCCCGCCGGACGCGTCCGCACACCCGCCCGCTCCAGCACCGCGACCGCCTCCTGCTGCACCACAACTTCGTTCATCCCCATCCCGCCGCCCCAGATACCCCCGCCGACCGAAAGCCTCTTCTCGATCACGGTCACGCGCCGGCCCGCGCGCGCCAGCTCCGCCGCCGCCGTCAAACCCGCTGGCCCCGCGCCCACCACGATCACGTCGCTGGCCAGGCTCCCCACCAGCTTCTCGTGATACGCCTCCGCAATCGCCCGCGAAATCGCATTCTCATGTACCTTGGACACCCGGAAAACCTCCCTTCAGAATCACTCGCCTTCCTTCCCAGCTTGCCACGACTTGAGCTTCCGGTACAGCGTGCTGGGATGGATCCCCAGTTCGCGCGCCGCGCGCCTGCGGTTCCCCCCGTGCCTCTCCAACGCCGCCTCGATCATCCGACGCTCTGCCGCTTCCAGGGTCTCCGCGCCAGCCCGCCCGGCCTCCCTCCCCGCCGGCCTCAACTCGGGCGGCAGATGTTCCAGCTCGATCCGCCGCCCGCGACACAGCACGAAAGCGTGCTCGAGAATGTTCTCCAGTTCGCGCACGTTCCCCGGGAAATCGTACTCCATCAAGCGCGCCATCACTTCTTCCGAAACACCCTCGATCTCCCTCCCTTGCAACCGGTTCAGCTTCCCGATAATATGCTCCACCAGCAGGGGTATATCCTCGCGACGTTCCCTGAGAGCCGGAATTTTCAAATGAATGACCCGAATCCGGTAATACAAATCTTCGCGGAACTTACCCTCTCTTACTAACTCGGCTAGATCTTTGTTTGTGGCCGCAATCACCCGCACGTCCACCTTCACCGGCGCAGTCCCGCCCAGGGGCTCGATTTCGCGCTCCTGCAACACCCGCAACAGCCGGGCCTGCATGGCCGGGGAAACGTCGCCGATCTCATCCAGAAAAATCGTGCCCCCGTCGGCCAGCGCAAAACGTCCCGGCTTGTCGCGTCGCGCGTCCGTGAAAGCGCCCGCCTTGTAGCCGAACAGTTCCGACTCCAACAGCGTGTCCGGCAACGCCCCGCAGTTCACCGCCACGAACGGCTTCTTGCGCCGCGGCGAAAGATTGTGAATGGCCCGCGCGAAAAGCTCCTTGCCCGTCCCGGTCGGCCCCTCCAGCAGCACCGTGCTGCGCGATGCTGCAATTTGCGGCAGCAGCGCGAACAACCGTTGCATTGCCTCGCTGCGCCCCACGATGTCTTCCAGCCGATAGCGCCCCTCCAGCTCCCGCCGCAGCTCCTCCAGCGGCCGCAGGTCCTGGAACGTCTCCACGCCGCCCACCACCTCGCCGCGCTCATTGCGCAACAGGTTCGTGGACACCCGGATCGGCACCCGCTGTCCCGCTGCATTCACGATTTCCGCCGTGGCGTTCATCACCGGTTCGCCCGACTTCAGCGTGCGCCGCAACGCGCAGCCCTCCTCGCAACGGGTGGAGCGGAAAACCTCCCAGCATGGCCGCCCCAACGCTTCCTGCCGCGGCACCCCGGTGATCTGCTCGGCCGCGCGATTGAACGCCGTGATGCGCCACTCGCGATCAACCGTGAAGACGCCTTCGTTGATCGAGTCCAGGATGGGATCCCACATGGCGGGCCGTCTGCCTCGATTCTAGCACGGCCTGTTGCAATTTGCACACACGGGCCGGGCCCACCGTTGCATATCGCGCTGCCCGTACCGCCAACTCTTTGAAAGCTAGGCCCGTGCCTGTGGAACCCCACGTGCCCCACACTTGGGCGGATGAGAATCGCAATCCCCGTCTGGCAAGGACGGGTCTCTCCCGTCCTCGATTCCGCCAGGCGGATCCTGATCGTCGAAATCGAAAACGAGCGCGAGCGCCTCCGCCAGGAGCACGCGCTGGCTGGCAGCGATCCGCTCAGCCGTGCTTCCCAACTGCTCGCGCTCAAACCCGACGTGCTCCTCTGCGGCGCCATCTCGGCCCCTCTCTACGCCGCGCTGGCGTCCGCGGGCGTGCGCGTCTATGGCTTCATATGCGGCGCTGTCGAAGAGGTCCTCCGGGCTTTCCTCGATGGCGCCCTGACTTCCCCAGCCTTCGCCATGCCCGGTGGCGGAGCATGGCGCTGGCACTGGGGACCCAAAGGAAGATGTTGGATGCCTGAAGGCTTTGGAATGGGCGGCGGGCAGGGCCGCTGCCACGGAAAGGGCCGGGGCCGCCGGCGCGGCGGCTGCACCAATGACTCGCAAGCCGCCGGCCCCAAGGGCGAATGCGTTTGCCCCAACTGCGGCGAACGGGCGCCCCATACGGAGGGCCAGCCCTGCCACGAAACCCCGTGCCCCAAGTGCGGCACGCCCATGACCCGCGCCCGGTAATGCTCGCACGATTGGGATGGAGGTGGAATATGCCGTTTGGTGATCGAACTGGTCCTCTCGGAGCTGGTCCGCGCACAGGCCGGCGCATGGGCTACTGCTCTGGCTTTCCGTTCCCCGGCTTCATGAACCCCGGCGGTTGGGGATTCTGCGGTCCCGGGGCCGGTCGCGGTTGGCGCCACTGGTTCCGCGCCACGGGCCTCACCGGCTGGCAGCGTGCCGCTATGGGCTGGCCGTGGTGGGGTTGGTGTGGCGCAGCCCCGACCCCCGAGGAGGAACTGGAAAGCCTCCGCGAGCGGGCGAGTTTCCTCGAACGCGCCCTCGAAAACATCCGTAAGCGCATCGAGGAACTCTCCCGCGAGTCAAAGAGCGAGTGACCCCCGCGCTATAATCGTGCGGTATGCACGCCGCTGACGCCGCCGAAGCCCGTTTCCGCCAGGGATACTCCTGTTCCCAGGCCGTGTTCTCGGCTCTGGGCGAACTCTGGGGCGTCCCCCTCGCTCTCTCGCTGCGCATCGGGGCGGGCTTCGGCGGCGGCATGGCCCGCACCGCCGGCGTCTGCGGCACCGTAACGGGCGCCCTCATGGCCCTCGGCCTCGCCCAATCCAGCGTCAGCCCCGAGGAAAACCGCACCGAGCGCGAAAAAACCTACGCCCGCTGCCGCCGCTTCCTCGAGCGCTTCACCGAGCGCCACGGCTCCGTCGTCTGCCGCGACCTCCTGGGCTGCGATATCTCGACCCCGGAAGGCTTTGCCGAGGCTCATCAGCGCAAGCTGACGCGCACCGTCTGCCCTCCCTTTGTGCGCGACGCCGTCCAGATCGCCCTCGAGCTGCTTGAAGAGGAAGGCATCACACCCCACGTCTGGGCGCCTGCGGACACCCCTGCTCCCCGCCCCGCTAATTGAAACCCGGACATTCCCCGGCGCGGGCAGCCCACCCGAAGCCAACGCCGCGCCCGGTCACGCAACTGCTTCGAACCGCTCGCGCGCAGCCCACAACCCCGTCGCCGGATTGCTGATGAAGAAAATCTCCTCCCCGTCCACCCGGTTGAAGCCTTCCGCCAGCCGCGCCGGATCGTAGCGCTTCATCATCGCCGCCAGATCTCCGTACGCGAAATTGACCCCCTCGATTTCCTCCCGGCTCAGCCCTCCGGGGCAGTAAGTGATGCGGAATCGCCCTTCCGAAGACCCGTGAATCAGGTGCGCCGCGGCCGAAAGATTCGCCCCCAAGTCGGCGTTCTTCTGGACCGCCGCCAGCACGCGCTCCGTCCCCACGTAGCCGTATTTGCGGATCAGCCGGTCAATCTCCTCATCCTCGCCGAAACGGTTCACGCCCGGCGCCAACACCACCAGCTCGCCGCCGTCGGCAATCGCCATCCGCGTCCGGTAAATCGCCTTGTTGCCCAGCCACGTGCTCTTGTACTCGGCCGGATCCAGATACGCCACCACTTTCGCCAGCGGACGCTCCAGCAACTCGACATTCACGCGCAAGCTCAACTCAGCGGCCTTCTCAAAACACTCGCGATCTTCCCCAATGAACAGCCCGCGCACCACCAGCCTGCCCGCCTCGTTGCGCCCGATCACCGTAAGCACCCACAGGATGGGCAGGTTCCGTAGGAAGTTCTCCACACCGTAATCCAGCAGCTTGCGCACCGGATTCTCGGCCCGCCCCAGAATCCTCTCGATCCCGTAGACGGCGCCCAGGAAGTGGCTCCGGTTGATTGCGTCCGCGCCGCCTGTGCCCACCAGCAGGTTCTTCGAGTAATTCGCCATGCCGCTCACTTCGTGCGGTACCACCTGCCCGATGGACACGATCAAATCGAAGCCGCCCTCCACCAGCAGCCGGTTTACCTGCACCGGATAGGCATAATCCAGCAACCCGCCGGAGAGATCCTTTACGTATTCGCCCGGCGCCTCGCCCAGCGTCACCGGCGCTCGCCGCCAGTCGTGCACGCGGAACAAGCCCGGATCCAGATCCCCGTACATCTCGCGGATCTCCTCCGGCGTCATCGCCACGTGCGTGCCGAGCGCGGGCAGAACGGCCGTCAGCCGCTCGGCGTAATAATCCCGCAGGTAGCGGGTGAGCTCGCCGGCGCGCGAGTGCAATCGTGTGATGTCCGGCGGTACCGCCACCACCTTCCGCCGTTCCCCCAGCTTGCCCAGCGCCTCGAACAAGCCGTCCCGAAGCTGCTCGCTCGTTAACTCCGCGTCCGGCGATCCGGCGCTCCACAACATGCCCATAGCTTTCGCACTCCTCGATGCGGCAGAATCGAACCCACTATTCTACCGCCCCGAGGCGTGCGCTCCCCCGGCGCCAGCTCTCACCGCCTTCCTCTGGCACGAACTCTTCCAGAAAGGGGAGAGGCGTCCGCTCCCCCGGCGCCGGCTCTCACCGCCTGCCCGCCACGGCCAGCTTCACCTAGCCCGCGTTCGCGATGTCCTCCCAGCGGTAAATCAGGAAATTCTTCGGGCCGCTGTTCATCGCCACCATCAGCCCGTTGGGAAAACGCGGCCCCAGCCGCGTCGAAGTGATCTCGATGCCGTCCGTCTCGTCCGCCCCGCCATAAAAGACCTTGAGCAGCTCGCTGTGATCGTGCGGGCGCCCGGGCGCTCCCTCGCGCCGGTAAACGTGATACTTCGTGTTGCCCGGAAGCTGGTCCGTGCAACGATATACCCCCGCCCGCCGGCCAGCCCGTAAATCGCGATCCCTTCGCGGTCCCCCTGAAAGCCCTCCCTGCCGAAATGCGCCAGCTCGCGCGCCGCCTCCGGATGATCAGGGTCGGCGTGGTACTTGTGGATACCGTCCCCTTCGTCCGCGTAGTACACGTAGCCCAGCTCATCATCCACCGCCACCGCCTCGATCTCCTTGGTCCCGCTGAACCGGCCAAATTCGCGCACCTTCTGCGCCCGCACGCGGCCCTGGCCGTCGTCCATCAGCCGGTACTGCCACAGGTATCCTTCCCGCAGTCCCTCCTTGCGGCTCACAGTCGCAAAGATCGCCCCGTCCCGCGGCCGCTTGTATAAGGCAATCCCCATGGGCGCCCCTTGCTCGCCGGGGCAGCCCTCGAACACACGCAGCCCCTCGAGCGACGACACATCCTCCAGCTTGCCCTCGGGCAGGATGCGGTAGACGCGCAGCCGCCGCTGCATCCTCTCCGTCGTCAGGGCGATATCCACCCGCCGCCCGCCCAGCATCAGGCCGTACTCCACGTCCACGTTGTTCGGCCGATCCAGCTTGTCAATCACTTGCCGGATCTTGCCGTCCAGCCCGTACACATACAGCGCTCCGCGCGGCGCCGCCACCTTGTTGGTCGCGATGATCAGGCTTTGCGCCGGGTCCCGCGGGTTCACCCAAATGGCCGGATCGTCCGGATCGTCGCTGACCGGCTCGGTCGCCAGCGCCGGCTTCACTTCGATCCTCCCCTGCATCGCCAGCCACAGCGACAGTACGAGCACCCACACACTCATCGTTCGCGCTCCTTCCCTTAACCAGTTCTTGTCGCCCGGCTCAGAAGTTCAGCCGCAAAGCGAGCTGGATCTGCCGCGACGTCCCCGTCCCGATCGTCCGGTTCAGCGGGCTCCGGATCTGCCCGAACGTCGCCGGCGTCGAAATGTTCGCGCTCGGATCGCCGAGCTGCGCCCGGTTGAACAGCTTGAACACCTCGGCCCGGAAGGCAAGATTGGCGTTCTCCCTCAGCCGGAACTTGCGGTGAATCGCCAGATCCGTCTGCCACATGCCGGGACCACGCGCGATGTGCCGGCCTGCGTTCCCCATGTGCCGGCCCGCGGGACCGCAAACGCCGGAATGTTCAGCCAGTTCTCCGTCTTGGTCCGGTTGGCCGGGCACAAAGGCTGGCCCGCCACCACGTCCGGGCGCTGATTCGACGTGTTGCCGTCAGGCACGGCGGAAGAGCTGCGCGAGACCGAAATATTGACTGCGCGGCCCGTGCGCGCCGTCCAGATTCCGCTCAGCTCCCAGCCTCCCAGCACCTTCCCCGCCCCCCCGTTCGGGGCA
>Ga0080004_1081842_pt1 | contig 27843 bp, 25 predicted proteins | sample WasSprMetagenome_FD_69207 | JGI IMG/M metagenome (GOLD analysis project Ga0080004, IMG submission 69207) | Sulfidic aquatic microbial communities from Washburn Spring, Yellowstone National Park, USA - WS (SPADES assembly) (version 2) | ecosystem: Environmental > Aquatic > Thermal springs > Hot... | reverse complement strand
ATAGCGACCAGGCCCTGGAGGAGTTTTTAGCTTCCCGGGATGGGGAACGCTGGGAGGTCCAACGTTACAAAGGCTTAGGGGAGATGAATCCTGAGCAGTTGTGGGAGACCACCATGAACCCTGCCACCCGGAGGCTTTTGAAGGTTTCTATAGAGGATGCTATAGAGGCGGACAGGATCTTTAACATACTCATGGGAGAGGAAGTGGAGCCAAGGAGGGAGTTCATAATTGCCTACGCGAGGGAGGTCAAAAACTTAGATGTTTAACAGAATATTAGTAGGATTGGATGGTTCTCCCACCAGTTGGAGTGCGGCCCACTACGCCTTTGAGTTTGGAAAAAGGTTGGATGTGCCGGTGGTAGGCATTTATGTGATAGATGAAAGGATCTTGGAAGAGGGCTTTTTGGAAGATATAGCGGGTGTTTTGGGCTTTAACTATTATGCGGGCATATCAGAAAAGCTCAAAAGGTTCTTTGAAGAGCAGGCAAGCGTCCTTTTGGACGAGTTTTTAGCTTTGGGTAGGAGCAAAGGTGTAAAGGTTTCCTCCTATCAGAGCACCGGCAAACCCTACCATGTGATCTTAGCCCAAGCGGACCCAGAAGATCTGATTATGCTGGGAAAAAAATCTCACAAGCCGGTGTCTGGTTTTCTTTTAGGTTCAACAGCCGAGATCGTAGCCCGAAGGTCTCCGTGTCCCGTCTTTGTGGCGGTGGAACAAAAAAAAGACATAAAGAAAATCTGCGTAGCATACGATGGTAGTGAGCCCTCCAAAAGGGCCCTACATATGGGTAAGCTAATAGGAAAGCTCTTTGATGGAGAGGTGTATTTTGCCTAGGCTTTCTAGCCGTGTGGGTGGTAGGCGGGGCCTCGTGGTTATTGGGACGGTTCGTGGTGATATCCATGACATTGGGAAGAATCTTGTTGCTTTGATGCTTAGGGTGAATGGCTTTGCGGTTGTTGACTTGGGTGTGGACGTGTCTCCTGAGAGGTTTGTCGAGGCTGTCGAGAAGTATAGGCCGGACATTGTGGGTATGAGCGCGCTCTTGACTACTACCATGCTTGAGATGAGGAATGTAATAGATGCCTTGAAGTCTGCGGGTCTAAGGGACAAGGTGAAGGTCATTGTTGGGGGCGCGCCTGTGACGGAGGAGTTTGCCCGGGAGATCGGCGCGGACGCGTATGGTAGGGACGCTGTTGACGCTGTTGAGAAGTGTATAAGGCTTTTGGAGAGGCGTACATAATATAAGTCGTTTTAATATTTTGTGTTTGTGGCTGGCCCGTTGCTTGTGGAGTTTAGGGCGAGGAGTGGGGAGTACATAGAGCAGAAGAGGTTTGATCTTGAGCGTGTTTCTAGGAGGGTTGCGGAGTTGGAGAGGGAGTACGGGGTGTATTTTGACCCGTCTAGTCCAGTGCCTGAGGACTCTCTCGGAAAGTCTGTTTTTGAGGCGGGGTTTACACTTGCAGTTGAGACTGGACTATACGTCGTGGACGAGTCCCGGGTTGCCAGGTTTAGCGAGGAGGAGGTACGCGGAGCGTTGGGTAGGGCCAGGGGTAGCATTGTTGTCGGTAGGGGTGGCGACGCGAGGACTCTTGGCTACAGGGAGAGGGGGGACAGGGTGTTTGTGTTTGGTGGTCTGGCTGGGACGCCTACGCCTCTAGAGTTCTTTGTAGAGTCTGCGGCTTCCTACGCGCTTGTCCCGAGGGTGGACGGTATTGACCACGGGAGTGTGCAGGTGGTTATGGGTGAGATGGTTCGTAGTGGTGCTCCGAGCGAGGCTCTCGCCGGTGTACGTGAGATGGAGGCTTTGAGGAGTGCTCTTCGGCTAGCTGGTAGGCCTGGGATGCATGTTTTGGGTGCTGAGAGTAGTGTTGGGTCTGTTGGCAGCTTAGCGGCTATGGGTTTGGATCTTTTGTGTGAGGGTGATGCACAGCTTTTGCCTGTTTTGAACGAGTTGAAGACTGATTACCATCAGCTGGTTAAGGCTTATGTGGGTGGGTTGAGGGGCGTGTTGGGGGCGGCGCTTATCGACCCGGTTGTTGGTGGGTTTGCTAGGGGACCCGCGGGGTCTGCGATTGTGTCTGTAGCGGAGATCCTCCTTGCGCTGCTTGCTTATGATGCCAGCTATTTCCTGATACATCCCGTCCACATTGTTAAGAAGGCTACGTCTACGATTGAGTGCATGTGGGTCGAGTCTGTTGTGGGGCTGGCTAACAGGTACATGAGGTTGCCTCTCGTTGGCGATGTTTGGCCCGCGAATGGTGGAGGCACTAGGGAATACCTGTACGAGGTCGCTGCTAATACTGTTGTGGCTGTTGCTTCGGGTCTAAACTTGCTTGGACCTGTTCCTGCTAATGGTGCTCAGCCGAATGGTGGGGGCGTGGATTCCATGTTTATGGCTAGCTTGGCTGATGAGGTGGCTGGGGGTAAGAAGAGGTTTAGCGAGCTTTGGGGCTTAGCGCTGGAGCTGTACAAGAGGTACGAGAGCACGATCGCCGGCCCAAGCCCCGGGAAGCCTTTCTGGGAACTGTACGATGTTAAAAGGATTACTCCTAGGAAGGAGTGGCTTGACACGGTTATTGGGATTTTAGGGGATATAGTGCAGTTGCTTGAGTAGCTGGCAGGACTTCTACGGGTGCGCGCCCCCTGAACGCGCTCTCCCGCTGTATCTGTCTGCACGCCTGACCTTCAGCGTGTTTTTAGCGCGCTTTTTTTGGGGAAGATTTATCATGTTTTTCGTAGCCTTTCTTGGTGGGTGGTAGAGGTGGGCGAGACTCGTGTGAAGTTTAGGGTTTATAGTGGTGAGGGTTTCGCCGAGCTGGAGGGGCTTGTCGATACGGGGGCGACCTTCACGAAGATTCCGAGGTCGGCGGCTTCCAGGATAGGGCTTCAAGCCAAGTACACGGCCGAGGTCATGCTGGGGGATAGGAGAACCGTGATGAGGGAACTCGCGCTGGGAGAAGTTGAGATAGAAGGTGTCAGGAGGCCTGTCCTCGTGGCGATAGGGGGAGACGAGGAGATACCCGTGGTTGGATACACTACGCTCGAAATCTTAGGCTTCAAGGTGAACCCGATCACTGGGAAGCTAGAAAGAACACCTGCCATAGAATTGTAGAGGTGGAGGAGCGCCAGCGCGCTTATGGGATGGTTACCCTAGCGCTTCGCGCTTAGCGAACTATTCCCCAAGCTCTTGGAACCTTCTCTACCAGCATTTCGCTGGGCATCAGCGTGCGCGCTCCCTCTCCAGCCCGCGCGCTGAGCCTTAGAGGTGCTGGATCCTTGTCGCGCGTGTTTTCTGCTGCATAAAATTTATAAATTTTCGAAAACTGCCCTTGGATATGCACTCGAAAACCATTGTGCCTTGCTCCATCAGACTTGACAGTGACACAGGTCAGATCTCGCTAGAGTTCCAGCACAGCGGGGAGGGGGATTTGCACGTGATCATAGAGGGGGAGTCAAACGCCGTCCCTAGGAGGATAGTATTCCCGAGCCACAAGGATCTCCTCTCAAGGGTCATCCGCGAAGTCGTGCTGAAGTGAGCGCCTCGCCCTCTGAGTGCTAGCAAGTAGTAAAAATACAAGCTCCTACTCTAGCGCGCGTTGGCGTGCGGCGAAAATTTTTGGTCTCCTAGGAGGAGGCGAGGGTGCTGAGTCCTCCGGTTCTGATGACTTCTATTACTTCTTCGGGTGTTACTTTCTCCTTTGGGGTGTCTAGGATTTTCTTGCCGTGGTCCAGGACTACTATCCTGTCTGAGACCTCGTAGACGTGGTAGATGTTGTGGGAGATGATGATCACGCTTGCTCCCTGCTTCTTCACCTCTGATACGTGGTCCAGGACTTTTCTCGTTTCGCGCACTGAGAGGGAGGCTGTCGGCTCGTCCAGTATTAGTAGCTTTGCCTTGAAGTGCATTGCCCTGGCTATGGCTACGCTCTGCCTCTCGCCCCCGCTGAGCTTTGCGACTTTCTCCGCTGGCGACCTCACGTGTCTTAAGCCTATCTCCTGCAGGATGTAATGGGCTTCCTTCTCCATCCTCTCCTTGTCCAGGATCCTTAGTGGTCCAACCCTCTTTACTGGCTCCCTGCCAAGGAATATGTTCCTGTCTATGCCCAGCAGGTCTATTAGGGCTAGGTGCTGGTAGACCATCTCTATCCCCCTTGCCCTAGCCTCGCTCGGGTGCTTGAACACCACGGGCTCCCCTTCGAAGAACATCTGGCCAGCGTCCGGCTGGTAGACCCCCGCGATGATCTTCACGAGCGTTGATTTCCCGGCTCCGTTGTCGCCCACAAGCCCGACTACCTCCTCCCTCCTGACGTGGAAGTCTACCCCGCGGAGAGCCTCTACGCGTCCAAACCTCTTAACTATGCCTTTCATCTCCACGAGTGGGCTGCTCATGCACCTTCACCCGCCTGTTACGTATCTTCTGACTATGAAGAGGTTTATAATTGTCGCGATTATCAGTATGATTCCTATGAATGCGCTGTACCAGTACGCAGGGGCTTGCGCCAGTACAAGTCCTACCCTCGTCATTGCTATGAGGAACGCCCCCAGGAATGTTCCTATGATGCTCCCGTAGCCCCCTGTGAGGAGGCAGCCGCCGAGCACAGCTGAAGTTATCGTCTCCAGTTCCAGCCCCTGGCCGAGCGTGGGGTCTACGATCCTAAACCTGCTGAAGGCCATTAGCCCGGCTAGACCCGCCAGGAGGGAGGAGAGCCCGAAGTTGATGAGCTTAACTCTGGCCACTGAGACTCCTAGCTCCCTGGCGGTGTTCGCGCTTGCGCCGACGGAGTACGTCCAGTTCCCGTATGGTGTCCAGTCTAGCACGAAGGCGAGCACTGCGGTTAGCAGGAGGAGCCAGAAGGCGCTCGTCCTCAGTCCCAGGTCGCCTACTGGCCCGTTGAGGACAAAGGTGAGCCAGTGGTCTCCTTCAAGCCTGACTGGGAAGCCTCCCGTAACTGCCAGCAGTATCCCCCTCAGGAACATCATCATGCCAAGGGATGTAATGAAGCTGGGTATACCTGTTTTGATCGTTATGTAGCCGACGAGAACCCCTATCCCAAAGGCAACCGCCAGCATGATCACTGAGGCGAGGAGCATGTCCACCCTCCACAGGTCAACCATGAAGGCTACACCCATAGGCACAACTGCGTAGACTGAGCTTATTGAGAGGTTGAATTCCCCCGTGACCATGAGGAATGCTACACCGAGGCTTGCCACCCCCAGCTCCCCAGCCAAAGTTAGGATGCTGTAGAGTGTTGGTAGTGTTAGGAATTTGTCCGGGACTTTTACTATAAAAACTGCAGCAATAGAGAAGAAGCTGGCGAGCACCCCTACTTCCGGGTGTTTCGTTAGGAAGCTTATGAGGCGTGCTCTGTCTTCTGACGCCATAACTCTCACCAAGAAGAAAAAAAGATATTTTTTATTTATGCTCCACCAGTCGTCGCTATCTGCTTTCTTACGGTTTCTAGCCTAGCCTTGTCGATGACGGTGGGTCCTGTTGGAACGTGTGGTGGCGGTATTATCCCGTACTTTACGTAGAGGTACATGAAAACTACGGGCAGGAAGCCCTGCGCGTACGGCTGCTGGCTGACTGCTGCATCAAGCTCTCCTGCCTCAATAGCTTTCAGCACCACATCATCTATGTCGATTGTCAATAAGTGGACTTTCCCAACAAGTTTCATTTCCCTCAATACCTGTAACGCTGGATGTGACCCCAAGGGGCCTAGAGTGAATATGGCATCTGTGTCTGGATGAGCAGTAAGATAGCTTCTGAATGCTTCGGCTGCCTTTGTAGGGTCTGTTGTTATGTCTAGCTTCTCTACAGGTGTGCCAGGATAAACCTGTGTAATTGCATCAGTTATCCCCTTTGCCCTCGTCTCTAAGCCAACGTGTCCCACTTCGTGTATGCCTATGACGACTCGTTTAGGCTTGTAACCTTTGTCTAGTAGGTATTTTGCCAGGTAGTAGCCAGCCTCGTACTCACTTTGCCCAATATAACTCAGGTAGGGTATCTTCTCGTTCGCGGGTCTAGGGTCTTCGACATTGACTGCAATTACTGGTATGCCCCGTGTAATTGCAGAGCGCGCAGGCTGGTCGAGGGCTTTGTAGTCTGTTATCGTGAGAATGATACCGTTCGGTCCGGCAGCGATAGCGCTGTTTAAGAGGTCTACTAATGCCTGGATGCTGAACTTCTCGGGGCCGGAGTAAACTACCCTAACGTTTAAGAGCTTGGCTGCGTCTTGAGAACCTTTAATTACTGGTGCCCACCACGGGTCTGCTGGTCCGCCGTGCGAAACATAGTAGAATGTGTACTCGGGGGCTGCGGGTGCCGCGGGTGCGCCCATCTCTTTGAGCTTTTCTTCTAATTCTGCGTACTTAGAGTAGGGGACCATTGTTGCAGAAGCAACGGCATAGCCGATGAGTGCCCCGACTATCAGTGCAATAATGGCAATGACGAGGGTGGTGGTCGTTATCTTGGCTTTTTGTTGTGACATGCTTATCGACTAAGTTTGGAAATATAACTCCTAATTAACATAGCTGGTAGGGTTTAAAAGATCATGCCAATCAAAAGTTTGGAATTGGCTTTTTTCAGTGGGGTTGATTCGCCCCTGCAGTGTTAGTCCCTCTTCTTCAGCTGAGACTCGATTCCTTTAAAGTAGTTAACGCTGTAGAAGAGGTGGTAGGAGCTGCACAAGCTAATACGAGATTATATACCTCTCGCGCTAAGGTGTTCTAGGAAGTATTTTAAAGGCGTCTTTAATTCCTGGGTCTTTCTGGAACTTTCAGATCTGCTTCTTTGCTTCCTCTGCTACGCATGCTAAATACTTAAAGCTGAACACATCTAATATTCTGGCATTTTCATCTTGACCGCCTTCGTACCACGTCCTAGAGGTACTTAGTGGAAAAACTCTTATTTGTCCTCTTCGATAACTTTTAAACCCAGTAGCCTAGCTATATTGATAAATTCTTCTCTATAGTCGCCCATGAATACTACCCTATGCCATCCACTTTTACGTCTCCAGTTTGAAACAATCCTACGCACATTGGCCTTAGCGACTAGCTTATTACTGCATGCATGGATGCTTTCTTCTATACCAACCAGGTCTGAGGTGTGTACCGTCAGTACTTTTTCATCGAGGCTTAAACCGACTGCCGTAATTTTTACGCCCGGCTTAAATAGCACTCTCTGTGATGCCTTCTTTTCACCTAGGTGGGCAGGTGTTATGACATAAGGGTACTCAGGTTTCATGCCTCCAAGGGGGTTTGTCGGAGCGTAGCAATGGTAATATATTATCTCGTCTCTTAACTCGTCTACGGCTGGATCGGCTGTAAAACCGTTGATTCCGAGCAGGTATTTCCCAATCATGATGGCTATTGCAGATGCTATGTCAGCTTCGCAAACAGGCATTAAACCATCGTACCATAACTGCATGTACGCTAAGCATGGCCAGGCATCTAATTCCCCCGCCCGCCTAACTACAATGCAATCTAGTGCTATAACGTTTGCACTTTGCTCCTCGGCTGCCTTCTTAATTGCTAAATAAAGTTTAGCACTTCTAAGTATTTCATTGTAATCCTTTTCAAGATTCTCAGCGCTGTCTTTTATCCATTTTCTTGCAATTTCTTCCGCCTCACTCACATTTATTTTATCGTAGTATTTTTCCCTGAACTCCGACGAATCCATTACAATGTATGATGCACCGGTAACGCTTGTGAGTTGTTTTAAATAGCCATACATATCTATGCTCAGCGGGTATTCTACGTTAAGGTAGTATTTAGTGGCTCTTGGAGTAATGCATAGTACCTTTGTTTTCCGCATTTTATCCAATGTGACGAGGTAATTGATCACCTTTCTCAGCAGTGCGGGGTTATGTGGCTCCCTGGTTGAAATTCCTATTACGGGATAACCCCTCTGGATTGCCTCACCGTATTCTAACACGTAGTCTCCCGAGCCTCCGTATGCCTCATTTATCAGTATCACTGGTTTACCTGCTTGTATCAATGGTTTCAGGATGCCGGAGATGCAATTTAGTATAAATGCAACGTATCCCGGTGCGCTAGCTTCCCTGGAGAACGCTTCCTTGAGATCATTTATATCCATGATATAGTAGTATGAGAACTCTACTTCCTTACAGCACTCTTCGAGGGAGTTTTTTATATTGTTGGTTATTTTATCGAACCACTCCTTAGCTTCCTGAGGGCCACCTATTGCTCCCTCACCTGGGCTAATTACAAATAAAACCGGTATTCGAGCGTTATTCATTTTCGGGCACACATTTCTATTGACCATGTTCTTATAAACTTTTTTGCAAATCTTGTATATGCATTATTAGTTATAAGCGCGCGTACGCGCGCGCTAAAACATTTAAAATTCAAACTTTATTTTTTTTGTCATTGTTAACTTTCTAGGCTATCACGAAGTATTTCTAGATATTCTTGGACTATTTGTTCTCTGATTGCATCTTGTGGAAGCGCCTTGTTGAGCTCGGCTTAGAGATAGAAGAGTTTGAATTAGTCTAGTGGCGCGCTATTGTAGCGCGTGCTGGTGTGCTTACTCTATTATTGTTCTGATTTCTTCTCCTATGTGGATTTTCTTGCCTCTGATGTACTCTAGGACTTCGCGCCTGATAGGCCTGGGCAGCAGCTCGCCGGGAAGCACTCCTTTAAGGCGCCTGCCCTTGACGGCTTTGAGGGTTGCAAGCAGGCTTAGGGCTGTGGGGTAGGTTATGTAGGTGGCTCCGGGGAGGGTTCTGTTTATGGTTCTCTGGCTTGGGAATATGATGTACCTTGTTGATTTTGCTTTCTCCCCGCTAATGCTGCCCTCCGCTGTGACTTGGAGTGCGAACTGTGCGTCCTCTAGGTCGCCCTCCTCCATCACCCTTATTATGTACTCTGGCGAGATGGGGGTTTGGAGGAGGTAGTACAGGAACTCTCGGGGGGATACGAGTGCCTTCCTTACCCTTATCGGCGCCCTGCTGAATACTCCTAGCCTGTAGAGGGCTCTGAGCATCTCGATGTCGCTTCCGCCAGCGTAGTACGAGAAGCTCCTTATCTTGAGGATGCTGGGGATGGTGTATGCCTCGTCGTTTGAGACTGAGTAGCACCGCACGCTGCCGATGGGCTCGGGGAAGCTGCAGAGCCTCGTCTCCGAGAAAGGCTCCCTGAACGAGTAGCGCGCGTTCCGGTATGTTAGCTCTGGTGAGGCTACGTTGAGCATCTCCTCCCTAGACCACGGGATGATGAATGTGCTCCCCTTCTGGTCCTCGAGGGTCATTATGCTTATAGCTTCCACGCTCTCGAGGTCTTCGTAGACTTCCCTTGCAAGCATGTTTGAGAGGCCGGGGGAGACGCCCATGTTTATGAGTGCGAGTAGGCCTTCGCCTGAAAAGCTCCTCGCTAGGGGGAGCTGCTCAGCCCTCCTCCTCTTCCCGCCGTAGCAGGCCAGGTCAGTGTAGTTGATGTGCGCCTCCAGGGCTGCAGACATGATGATGGGGTTTAGGGGGATCTCCCTCCTATTGCGTTTAGTGAATGTTGGCAGTGCGTTTACTAGGAAGTCGTATTGGGAGAGCTTCCTGGAGAGAGTGCTCGTGTCCGTGGCGTCTACTTCTTCTACTGGTATGTCGAGGGGTTCTGGGTAGGATAGGTAGTTCCTGGCCCTCTCGGTGTTCCTGTCGAGGCATGCCACTTCCTCGGCGACCTTCTCGGAGACTGCCAGCCTGGCTATCGACGAGCCCGCTAGCCCGCAGCCAACTATCGCCAGCTTCACACGCTGAATACCACAAAGCAAAAATAAAAAATGTGTTTCTTGGGTTATATTGACCTCGATGTCGCTTTACAAGTTGGTTGTGTTTACGGGTCCCAAGGGGTCTGGGAAGTCCTCCCTGATCAAGGCGCTCTTCCCGGAGCTCGGTGTGCGCTTTGACGAGCCTGCCTACTACAGGGATTACCTGGCGTCGGGGGGCCTGGCCGTCAGGGAGGTGGCGAGCCGTGCGGAGGCTTTGGAGCTTGTTCTCACCGCGCTCGCGAGGTGGAGGATCAGCGTCGGGGTGCTCGTCGTGGATGCCTCCAAGCCTATTGAGGGGGCTGTTGACCCCCGCTTCCTCATGATCATCGATAGGGCTGAGCGGAGGTGCGTGGTTGCGAGCAAGGTCGATGCCTCCGAGAACTACGTCTCGGAGGTGCGGAAGCTCGCCCAGGAAAGGGGGCTTGAGCTCTTTGCGGCGTCGCCGAAGACGGGGGCCGGGATAGAGGACCTCAAGTCCTGGATCATCACTGGCCAGAGGAGGGAGGTGCCAGAGGCTGCGCTCGCTCAAGCTAGAGTGGCTCCGCCACCGCTACTCGTGGACCTGATCCCCGTGCCTGTGAGGGTCACGCACGTGTACCAAAAAGCGCCTGACAGGAGCATGCTTACAGACGAGGAGCGCGAGGTGCTTGAGCTGTGCGACGGCGTGAGGGGGATATGGGAGATAGCGGCAATGACTGGGAGGAGCTACGGCGAGGTGAAGAAGATAGTTGACAGCTTGGTGGTGAAGGGGTTTATAGCCACGTTTAAGACGAAGATGGCTTAGCACTCGTAAACCACTCCTTGAGGCTACTGGTAGGGTTTATATTCGGGTTTGTGGGATTTTTCCTCGTGTCGGTCGAGATTGCAAAGGCGCTTGTCAGATTGAGGAAGGTGCTCCAGCCCACGGTCCACGTGCTTGTGCCGCAGGTCCTCTTCTCATACCTCATCTCAACGGTTACTAGGGAGAGGAGGAGCCCGCAGGAAGTTAACAGGGAGCTCTTCAGGCTTGGTGTATGGGGTGGATCGCTGGCGATGCTGAAGCTTGCAAAGCCTGAGGAGCTGGCGAGGTTTTGGCCGAAGAGCTTTGATGCTGGCAAGCTAGGCGGCTTCATAAAGCTTTTTGGAAGCGCAGCCTGGTACATATTTGCTGGTCACATGCCTGCGATCAGAACTGAGGCTAGAGCGCCGAAGCTTGTATGGGTGAACCTTGAGGAGAGCCCTGGAGGGGATGCTTTCTACAAGGTTGAGACGCCTGAGGGGGTGAGTGTCTGGTACTTCTTAGCGGGAGCCTACGAGGGGGCGACCCTCACATCCTTCCGCATGCTTGGGGAGGAGGAACGCTTCCTGGCGATGTGGAGACCCCTCCCAGGCAGGAACGGGCTTGAGGGCTACTATGCCCTAAGAGAAGTGGGATCAGCCGAAATTGCTCGGGCCTGCGTGGATGCTGACCCTGAGTTCTTCTCAGTGGTTTCGTGGGAGGACAGCGCGAGGTTTGCGGAGGAGCTCCTAGGAGTAAAGATCCCTCCCATCCCCTGAGCTACCCCTCCTTAGAGTAGCTTTTTATCCTCTCTTTCGTTACTGCCCTCCTTACGAGAAGCTCGGGGAAGTGCTTGAGAACGTAGGAGTAAAGCTTTCGGGTAGCCGTTGGATCTGTTCTGCCTAGAAGGGAGGAGAGTAGCTTCGTAGCTTTCTCGTCGGAGAACACCATCTCCAGCGAGAGCTTCTGTAGGAGGGGATGCATGTACATGATCTGCGTTAGCCTTGCCCCATACTTGAATGCTTCTTCGCCGAAGTCTCTCCACCACTTCTCCTGATACGTGGCGAGGAATGACGGGTCTTCCCTGTCCAGTGCCTCCTTCACCACGTTTGCAGCGATCCAGCCGCTTCTCAGGGCGCCCGAGATCCCCTCCCCCGTCAGTGGGTGGACGAAGCCCGCGGCGTCTCCTACGAGTAGTGTCCTCTTCTTGACGGAGTATGTTCTCGCCCTGGGCTTCCCTGGAATGAGCCACCCCCTGTCTACCTTGAACAAGTCTGGCTTGCTGAGGATCCCGAGCTTTGCAGCGAGCTTTAATCCCTCGTTGTAGCCTTCGATGTGCTTCTTGCCGTACTTTGCAGACTCCTTGAGCGTGGTGCCCATCCCCACGTTCATGTGGCTCTTCTTCGGGAACACCCACATGTACCCGTAAGTAACGAAGCCGAACATTAGGAAGATCGGCGTGATGCCGTATTTTTGTCTCCACCCTGCTGCCTCCTCTTCTGCTGGATAGGGGGCCTCCGTGCCCCAGCAGTGCCCCAGGAACTCTTTTGCTGGCCTAGGTGGGAATCCTAGAGCGTCTGCAAGCCTGTCGAGTACGCCGCTAGCAATCACCAAGTATCTTCCTTCAGCAGTCTCCCCCTTACTGCTCTTGACCACTACCTTCTCTTCTTCGACAGAAACACCTACGGCTTTAAAGTTGTACCTAACGTCCGCCCCCAGGCTCTCGGATACCTCCTGCAGCTTTGCATCAAAGATGCTTCTTCTCACCAAGCCGTACGCCCCCTCTGGAAGGATGTCTACTAGAAGCCTTCCACCTGGGAGGACCAGTACGTGGCCCTCCGCATAAACCTCAATTGCTTCCAGTGCTTCTCGGGCTCCTACTTCCCGCAGCGTTCTCTGTGAAAGAAGCGATAGCCCGCCTCCGCAGTACTTGTCCCTACCTTTCCCTCCCGCCTCGAGGATTACCGTTGATAGCCCCATTCTTGAGGCTGCTATACCAGTAGAGGAGCCGGATGGCCCTGCCCCAATAACTATCACGTCGTATAATCTCTGCACATCTATCATTCTTGACCACCATTCCTTACCTTAAATAAATTTTTCTCAGCTGCAGTCACTTTGACGCGTGCTCAGCGACATAAATCCTTATGAAATACATAATTTTTAACCCTGGACCTTTACTTTTTAACGAGCATGTTCTGCAAAACTCATCCAAGCAAGCCACATGGCCTGTTACTGCTTCAATAACTTTCTCACACACGCGAAGAGAAAGATTACCTTACAGTGTCTCCTATTTTTGCGAAAAGTGGTCAGAAAGGCCTGGGAGCATTATCTCTGTGCCCTAGCTTGGGTTATTCTTGGTGCTCCCATCATTAGCGCGTGCTAACGCGTAAATCCTCCAGCTGCCCTTCTCTGGTAGCTCGTGAGCATTCCTTTTTACCTGTCCCTGCGAGCTCCTAAAGCTGCAAGCGTGCCATATCACGTGAGCTTTACGAAACGGCGCCGCTCTGTATTGCTGCGCTGAATTGCTCCACTAAACTCATGTATTTTTTGAATTCCTCTATGTCTTCGGGCATTTCTATTTTTCCTTTCCTCATGTAAAGAATACTACTGAAAATTAAAGGGGTCGCTGCATTTTTAATCCCTTCACTTATGGCTTTTTGAATCCAAATGTGTCCTTTGTTCGCTATAAATTGCACGGTCTTAACTACCATAAGCCCGAATCCAAAAGCCTGTGCAGAGCTCGTGATCAATCTAGCTATGATATCTTGAGAGGTGAGAGTGTTAGGTAGGATCCAGAGGAGTATTAGTGCAATAGCCAGCGCTACGACGTAGGTTGTCCCCCGTCCTTTTTCTCTTCTGCATGCGCCACTTTCATCTGAGGCCACCCTATCTAATATTGAGGAGGTATTTAAAAGCATTTCAGCGCGCGCTGCGGCTTGAAGCCCTCCTTGTTCTTGCAATAACATGCGACTACTCTCACCGCCCTAATAGCAAGCATGGCAGCCCCTTCAACGCGTGCTACTGGGGTTAGGCGATAACGAAGGCGTTATACGTTCCTAAGGGTTTTAGCGCGCGCTTATGGAGCATGCACTAAATATTTATTTGGAGCAGAATGAGTTAAAGCAATGTGTTAAGGGACGAAAGCTATGCTGCTTACTATGACTTATTGTACTCTCACAGGAATATCCCCGCAGAAGTGGACTTTATAGAGAAGGTTCTAAAGGAGTGTTCACTGATCGAGGTTAGGAAGGTCTTGGATGTTGGCTGTGGCACGGGAATTCATACGCTTGAATTGGCTAGGCGTGGCTACACGGCTGTCGGTGTGGATGTTTCGCCGTTCATGATTGAGGCTGCGCGGAGGAAGGCTAAGGGTGTGACAAACGTAGAGTTTGTTCTTGCAGATGCCACATCCCTCAATTTCGACAGGGAGTTTGATGCAGCGATAGCTTTCTACGGTGTTGTGAGCTACTTTAAGGACGACTCTTCGCTGTTGAAATTCTTTAATTCTGTGCGTAGAGCGTTGAGGAGGGGGGCGGTCTTCATATTTGACACTTGGAGCCTGATAGGCGTACAGTCAAAGAGAGTTTATTACGAGACTCCATTTTCAAGCTTCAGGAAGGCTGGCTCGATGCTTGCAATCAAGGAGGAAAACTGGAGGATCGACTTCCTGGAAGAGGTTGCCTACGCCGAGATCCAGTGGTCTGTTATCGACCTGCCGAGAAATGAGGTAAACGTGTTTAAGTACGAGCTGACACTCAGACTATTCACGCTTAGGGAGTTAACGCATTTCCTGTGCGAGTCTGGGTTTGAGCTGTGCAGGACTTACGAGGACTATTCTGGGAGACCATTCACCGAGAACAGCAGCGAAATAGTAGTTGTAGCCAGGGCTATCTAGTCCCGGTGATTCCTAGGGTGACTGAGGAACTATTTCTCAAGGACGCGTATCTCCGAGAGAGTGATGCGAGGATAACCGGGGTAGAGCTTTTGAAGGGTTCAAAGGCCTATATAGAGCTTGACAAGACAATTTTTCACCCGCTAGGTGGTGGACAGCCTTCGGATGAAGGAACAATCCTCTCCGGAAACATGCGCTTTAGAGTCAAGAAGGCTATACGGCAGAATAGGCAAATAAGGCACTGGGGCAGGATCGAGGCTGGAGAGCCTGGCGTAGGTGAAGTTGTCAAGTGCGTGCTTGACTGGGAAAAGAGGTATTTAGTTATGAGGCTTCACACAGCTGGACACATACTGGATTACGCTATGTTGAAGCTCTACGGGAGGCTTGTTGAGACTGTAGACGCGTATCATGGTCCTCCGGAGGCCTACCTTGTTTACAAGGTTGCTCAGCCTCCAGACCCCGCCGAGCTTGAGAGGGTAGCAAACAGGGTGGTTGAGGCAGGTCTCGCTGTGCAGGTAAAGTTTGTCCCTAGGGATATGCTCGAGGAAGCAATACATAATGCTCCTAACCTCTCCAGGCTCCCGGTTCTGGAGGAGTACAGAATTGTGGAGATTGAGGGGGTAAACTCTATGCCGTGCTCTGGTACGCATGTAAAGAATACGCTGGAAGTGGGGTTCATCAGGATAACAAGTATGGTGAGCGAGATCGGGGGGATCAGAGTAGGGTATTGCGTACAGTGATGGAGAAACTTTAAACGTTACTTCTTTATGCTCAAGCGCTTGCCGGGGATGAAAAGGCGTGGGCTGTTTTGCAACTCAAACGTTTTCCCATGTTTCAAGTGCAGCGACTGATCACTGCTGCAATTCTGCGATCAATAGCTAGGCGATACTATTGATTGCAAGGTGCTTACCCTTAGGGGCAGTTTTACCTCTTTAACGCGCTCTATTTTCATCGCGCCGAGCAACTTAGCGCGCGGTAATGCGGAGGAGGGATTTAACTTGTTCTAGCGCGCGCTTCAAGATGAAAAGCTTTATAGTGACGCCCGGAGAGTTAAAGCCAGTCAAGGCGGAAGGGGCTCGGCGACTGCTGTTCCCGCGCTGGAAGGCGGGGCGACTGCTAGCGCGCTAGTGGTTCCCCTCTTCATTTACATCCATCTCAGCTACTATATCTGCACCTGTGTCGGCGACGTTGCTCAGGATAATGTCTCCTCTCCTTACCGGTGCTTTAACTGTTATACCGTGGAGAGCACGGATGACGTTCCTTATCTTGTTTTTGGGTACTGGCACCGAGGTCCTTACAGGTAACCTGGGGTACTTGCCTCCGACTATTTTGACCGTGGAGCAGACGGTGCGCTTCGGGCTAGAAACTTCCTCTTTGGCGTATTCTAAACCCAGTCCGCAGCCATAGCCCTCAATGCTCTTCACAGCGCCCTCTTCAACTAGGACATTGATCACGCAGCTTCTTGGGCAACGTACACAAATAACCTTACTCCACATCTACGATCACCCCCATATCTTTGTCTTCGACTAGGCTTCTTGAAACGACTATCTTCTCAAGCATAGAGGGACGCACGTAGCGTCGCCTCGTGTGGTAAAGCACGCTACCACCTGTCTTTATGGTGATCTTGGCATTCTCCACTTCTACGGAGGGTCTAAGGAACAGTGTCAAGTCGCCGCCTTTAAGCCATTCTACGTGGTGCGGTATAAGCAGTCTAACGTTGGGACCTGGGCGTATGGGGACTGTTTTTTCTCTTCTGGGTTCACCGTTTAAATGCTTAGAAACACCCTCCGCCGCTATGAATGCAGTTTCCACAGCGTCATCAACGTAGTCAAACGGTGTTAGGAGGTTGCCCACTGCGAATACGCCTCTCAGAGTAGTCTCAAAAAACTCGTTGACAACCGGTCCCCTGGTTCTGGGATCCATTTCGGCTCCAAGTTCCTCCAGTTTTGACGCGTTGGGCACCAGTCCTATAGAGAAAATTACAGTATCGCATGGATAGAATTCTTCCGTACCCTTAATTGGCTGCCACTTCTCATCAACTTTAACTAGCACTGCACCTTTAACTCTATCCTTTCCAATAATCTCCTTTACAGTCGTTCTTGGCCTAAACGGTATTCCAAAGTCCAGGATGCATTGCTGCACATTTCGCGGGAGCCCCATGAACCAGGGCTCAGGAAAGACCATTAATACTTCCTCGGCACCCTCCAGATACAGGTGGCGAGCCACAATCATGCCTACATCGCCTCCCCCGACAATGAGAATCCTTTTCCCCGGGAGGACCCCGTACAGGTTGACCAGTCGCTGAACCATTCCTGCCGTATATACGCCTGCTGGTCTTGCTCCACCCACACGTATCTCGAAAGGAGTGCGCTCCCTGCAACCAGTAGCACAGACTATGGCTTTGCTACTGAGCCTGATAACACCCTTCGGGCTCACTGCTGTTAGCTCCCAAGCTCCTTCTTTCCTCTCCATGTTTATCACGTGTGTTCTGACGAAGGCGTCTGCGCCAAGCTCTCTAAGTTTCTCGATAAAGTGGCTAGCGAATTCTGGTCCCGAGAGAGCCTTGCTAAAAAGCTTTACGCCAAAGCCATCGTGAATACACTGAACGAGGATGCCTCCTAGCTCGTCCCCCGACTCCACTATAGCTACATTGCGCCCCATCTCTGCAAGCTTAACAGCTACAGCTAGACCTGAGGGCCCTCCACCCATTACTACAACGTCTCTTTTTACTTCCATCATTCTGCTTCACCCCTTACATGTCCGTTGAATAGTGGAGCCTCCTCCTTTAGTACCTGTGAAAGCGGGATACCAAGTTCCCTGGAAAGTATCATTGCTATCTTAATCATGCAACGTCCACCCTGGCATTCTCCCATTCCCGCTCGTGTTCTTCTCTTTATTGCATCTGTAGTGCGTGCCCCCCTCCTAATGGCCTCGATAATTTCTGCCTCTGTTACGAGCTCGCACTCACAGACTACGTGGCCCCATCTCGGATCCTTCTGTATGATTTCGTCTATCTCGCTCGGCTTCATTTCCCGCAACGAGGGGGTAGCCTCCCTAAAGGGGTTAAAGTTAGGTTTTTCGCGTAGCTCGAGACCCATCTCCCTAAGCTTCTGAATGGCATATTCAGCGATCGCAGGAGCAGAAGCTAAACCTGGAGACTGTATGCCCGCAACGTGTAGTAGATTGCGGACCCACTTAGCTGGTCTAATTACGAAATCCTCGGTAAACGTTGCAGCCCTTACACCTGCAAAATACCTTATCAACTTTTGTCTAGGAAACTCGCTCAGGATGGTCGAGTACTTGGTAAGAATTAGCTGGATCTCCTCGGGGTCCACAGAAACATCCTCCTTGTCGGGTACTTCGTCTGCCGTCGGTCCCCATACTACATTTCCGTGTGGAGTGGGATTGATCCCTCCTCCCTTGGTCCTTGGATGCTGCGGTAAAATTATTTCTGCTAGGCAATGTTTGACATAGGAGCCCGTAGCTTTATGGAAAAGGACCATTACGCCTTTTCTAGGGTGTATGGTGTACTCTGGGCTGCCAGCGAGCTCGGCTATCTCATCTGCGTATAGCCCTGCCGCGTTTACCACGTATCTGCATTGGAAAGTTCCACGGCTGGTGACGACGCCCCTGATCATGCCTCCTTCATTTAAGAAGCCTACGACCTCCGTATTTGTAAAAATTTCAACACCGTTCTGGGCAGCATTCTCGGCAAGTGCTATAGCAACTTCGTATGGCTCAACAATCCCAGTCCATGGAACATAGACAGCGGCTACAGAATCCCGAGTGGCATAAGGCTCAACCTCGAATATTTTTGCGCCGCGGATTACCTTGACGCCTTTCACACCATTGAGAAGCGCCTTGAAGACTACGATGTAGGGGAGAATGTATCTCAGTGCGAAGGTGTACATGGGTCCTGGAAGGTACCTCTTGTATTTCTCCAGGGTTCTAGGAGTTATCAGCCAAACACTACCCACCATTTTGTATTTGAAGTTTAGCTCTCGTGCCCATCTCTCGTACATTCTACAGCCCTTGACGTTTAGCTTTCTCTTCAAAGTGCTCCGGGGGGCCTCGATCCCCGCATGAATCATGCCATTGTTTGCCTTTGTGGTTCCCGTCGCTATGTCAGTTGATTTTTCTAGAAGAGCCACCTTTAGCTGGTACCTAGAGAGTTCACGTGCAATTGCCGTCCCAGTAACACCACCCCCTATAATCACTACATCATAGCTACCTATCATCTTGTCCTTGTTTTCTTCGAAGATCCTTTTCCGCCTCTCCTCCCTTTCTCGAACCTTTTCCTCGGGATAACCTTTCCAGGTAATCTTGTTCACCACACCTTCAACTCCTTTAACCTTCCCCACCTCCAGCCCTATCTCCACCCATTCTTCATATGAGTCTACTTGCCCGTAAAGGAAAACTACTCCATCTTTAATCCTGTAAGAAAGATTCTTGTCGGGATGCTTCTCAAGCGCTTTCCTGACCTTGCCCTCGAGCCTCATAAGCCAAAACCTATTAGTGCACACCCCCGGGACTCAAAAGTAAATCGTACAGAAGTGTTCCTCCCATCTTTCTCGCTTCGGGACAGATGTAGAGTGTGTCTTTTTTCACGGATATTTTGATGCATTCCTCATTGATTGACGTAGGTGTTATTCCTAGATCCTTAATTGCGGTCAGCAATTGGGACTTGTTTTTCCTTAAGAGACAGGGTATATGGACAGGCCCCGCATAGCTGGCTTTAACTCCTAGAGCAGGGAGTCTAAGGATTAGTGAATCTATGTTTAAGGCGTGAGCGGTCTCCGGAGATACTGCTAGCGCTAGTTCTGCTCTTTTAAGCTTCCTTTTTATCTTTCTCATGCTTTTCTCATCTATTGGACCTCCGCGGATATAGCGCCTTTGAATCCCTTTAACCACAAGTAGGCCAGTACCAATTTTATTTGAGAGCTTGGTGGCGATGTCTGCGTCTATTTCTTGGTCTGCCACTAGTACTATTCTTCCAGGCATGTAGTTCACTTCTTCCAGCATAATGGGATCCATGCTGAGGGTGTCCGGTAGTGGGAATTTGATGGGGCACTCATTGACGCAGAGCCAGCATTTGAGGCATTTCTCTCTGGCTAGGTTCGGGAATCGTGCATATCCGAGGGGGCTAAGAGTCATGTTTCCCGTCGTGACAAATGTTGGGCAAGACGCCAGGCATATTCCGGGACAGTAGATGCAGGGGTTTTTGACCTTATGTAGGGGGAGCGCTAGGAAGCGGGCAACAAGGCTTGGGGTGAGTTTAATAGCCTTTAGGGTCGTAATGCTTGCCAAGACTTTTCACCCTAGCCACTTGCCGGGGTTGCAGAGTCTTTTGGGGTCCCAGGCCTCCTTGATTTTCCTGAGGTATGTTAGGCTTTCACCGATTTCTTCTCCTACCCACTTTGTCCTCAACAGGCCGACGCCGTGGTGATGACTAATGGTTGCTCCGTTTTCGAGTAAGACTTTTACAGCTTTTTCCCACATTTTCCAGTATACTTCTTCCCTTGCATCATAAGTGAGTGTGAAGTATATGCATGCGCCAGTAGTGTAAAAGTGTGAGGCATGGGCTAGAACAGCGTAGACGCCTGGAACAGCCCTTACTTCTCTCTTAAACTTCTCATAGACCTCTGGTAAGTTGCTCCAGAGAGCAGAGGTCTCAATGGTCTCAAACCATAGGTCTAGGGGGACTAATAGCTTCTTGATCTCTGAGATAACGTCGAACCTCGTTTCGAGCCACTTTTCGACGTATTCCTCTCCCACATCTATCCCTCCATGGCTCTCAATAATTTTTTGTGCAACTAAAGCCTTTGTTTTCAATAGTTCGTCTACATTCTCCTCGAATATTAAGAGAAGTATATCTCGGGCGTCATGAAACCTTGCAGCAGAGTCATCCCTGTCGTATATACGTGCAACAGCGGGGACGATTCCTTTAAGCATGAGTTCACGCATTGCTTCGAGAGCGCTGATAAATGATGGGAAAGCATAAGCCCTCTTCCATTGGTACTCTGGGAGAGGATAAACCTTCAATGCAACCTTCGTAATTATCCCTAGTTGTCCCTCGCTACCTACGAAGAGCCTCTTTAAGTCTGGTCCCGTTGCAGCCCTCGGGACAAGGTTCCTCCTGAACGGGATTACTTTGCCGTCAGGCGTCACTGCTTCGAGGTCCAGAACCATTTCCTCTATACCCCCATACTTCGTGCTAAACTGTCCCGTACTCATAGTGGCAACCAGTCCACCTATAGCGGCTTCGGGATAACTCTGAGGAACATGCCTCAAAGTATATTTCCGCTCGTTTAGGTATTCCTCAAGCTTTCTAAGCAATACCCCAGACTCAACTAGGACTACCGCGTCTCTCTCCGAGAAAGAGATAATCCTGTTCATCCTCTTGACATCTATCACCACGCAGTTACCACAAATAGTGCCCCCAATTACCCCTGAGCCGCCTGCATACGGGACAAATGGGACCGCGTACTCGTTAAGCAACCTTACTATTCCAACAACTTCCTCGGCGGATTCGGGCCAGACAACAGCTAGGGGTCTAGGTAGCTCCTCTCCCTTCGCTTCCTTTAGTAAGGCTAAAGGCCAGTAATCCCGGCTATATAGTTTCAGGGCTTCTTCGGACACTGAAATTCTTTCTCCGAGCTTTTCCCGGAGTTTTTCTACAACTTCCCGCTCAGCAGCAGATTTCCCTCCCATTTCACTATTACCTCTAAAACTTCCTGGAAGCTTTCAAATATTTTCTCTCTAAAGTCATCGCGCACCTTGGGCTCGAAAACAGCTGATTGCTCTGGAGGTTTCTTCAGTTCTTTAAGCGAAATTTTCCCGTCAGCATAGAGTAGTAGCTTTAGTGCCCCCATAATCGTTGCCTCTATGCTTTCTGGCCTAGAGACTTTCATACCAGTAGCATTTGCGAGGGCCTGTAAGAAAGCATTGGACTGTGAGTATCCTCCACTCGCCCATAACGGCTCTTTCGGCTTCCCGCAGGTCTTCTCCATCCTTCTCAACAGGTAGGTTACGTAGAGCGAGACGCCCCACGCTAGACCAAGCAACACGTCTGACCTCGAAACGCTTGAATCAAGGCCTACGATCAAGCCCCTCAATTCGGGCGCTTCTGGTACGCGTAATCCTCCAAAGAATGGGAGAACTATTGACTTAAGCCTGCCACTAGAAGCAAGTTGTTCCATTTCCTCGTAGGTAGAGTAGAAGCCAGCGTTTCTCAGCCAGTCGACCACGAGCCCTGTAGTCCTCAAAAACCCCTCGACCCCGTAGTACCTTTTTCCGTCAATACCCGCAATAACCACAGGCACAAGCCCCTGTGCTGGCATTTTGAAGCCGGTTGCGGACTGCTCTACGAAGCTGCCTGTCCCATGAACACTGCCAACTCTGAACGGCTCCAAGAGCCCGTGGTAGACGGAGGCAGACTGCTGGTCAGCAATGGAAACGCATATCCCTACGTCTTCAAATTTCCCGTATTCGTGCACCGAGTCGACGATTTCCGGGTATGCTTCTGGAAGTGACAGTATGGATGAGACTATGCCTACTTCTTCGATGTTCTTTGGGTGTATAAGTCCCGTTAGCGTTGAGCTTGTAACGTCTGAAACAAATTTACCGGTTAGAGAGTAGAGTAAGAAGGAGTCTAGGGTCCAAACATAAGCTTCTCCAGCGAGAACCTTTTCCCTGAGCTTCTCAACGTTGTCGTAGAGCCACCGCATTAGGATAGCTGGAGTATCAGGTCTGATTACTCGGCTCAAAGAAGAGCTTAGGGTCGAGAGGCCCCTTACCCATAGTGGAAGCTTGTCAATCACCTCCTTCCCACGCCCATCTATCCACGTCAAGATGTTTGAAATAGGAGCCCCGCTTCTGCTCCAGGCCACTACTGATGCCCTATAAGTTGTCAAAGCAAGTTTCCTGGCGCCTAGCCGTTTAGCTTTCCTAGCATAACCCTTGACCACCTCCACCATTAACTGGCTGTCCTGCTCTATTTTACCGCCTTGCAGAGTTTTGTATCCAATGCTAGTCTTTTCGAAATGAACCCTGTTTAAGCTAGAGTCAAAGACTGCCAGTTTCACGCCGGTTGTTCCAACATCTATAACACCGTACATCTACGACGCCTCTATGTTTAGGGGTTTAGCGTTATTGCGGGTGAATCTACACATAGTTAAGCCTGTGGAGCAAGCCTCGACAATTATAGAATTGCATCTTCCATTCATTCTTGTCAATCCACGTACGCATGGAAAGATATTTATCTTTAGCGCGCCTCGGAGCGCGCAACCTAAACTTTCACGCATTTTGGGGAAAATTTTATTTGCCTGCCGCCCTACGTGGAACCTAGGAGTAATGCGGACGGGTATTGCAGAGCTTCCACTGCATGAGGGGAGGGTTCCCGGCTGGCTGCTGACGAGGATGGAGAAGCTCTCCAAGGCTATCGTTACTTTGATCGTCGAGGAGTACGGGACTGTAGGCTTCCTTGAGAGGATCTCCGACCCCGTGTATTTCCAGGCGCTGAACAATATTATTGGGATGGACTGGGACAGCTCTGGCTCTACGACTGTGACGACAGCAATTTTGAAGCGTGTGTTGAGCAGCGAGGACCTCGGAGTGAGGGCGTGCGGTGGCAAGGGTCTTCTTAGCAGGAGGACTCCTGACGAGCTGAGGAAGGCTTCGGAGGAGTTTGGGCTGGAGTCTTCCCGCCTCGTTAAAGCTTCCTACCTCGTTGCCAAGGTTGATAGTGCAGCGGTTCAGTCTGGGTACCAGCTCTATCATCACGTGTTCTTTGTGGACGAAGGGGGGAACTGGGCGGTTGTCCAGCAGGGGATGAATGTCGTTGATAGGATGGCTAGGAGGTATCACTGGTTATCAACGAAGCTAAGGGACTTTTCCTCTAACCCGCACGCGGGCATCCAGGGGAGGAGGGAGCCGTTTGCTCTCAACACTGTCGCGGAGGAGGCTTCAGACTTTAGAAGGCTTGTGCTAGACTTGGTCAGGGACGATTGTGGGAGGATCCCTTCAATGCTCTCCGAGTCCGTCAGGATCCTCGAGGGCTACTCACCCCTCTCAAGCTACGTTCCCTACGACCCTCGTAAGGTTAGAGAGTTGCGGGAAAAGTTCCGGAGGCTCGGTAAGCCGGCGGTGAATAGGCATGTCTGGGCGCGGATTAGGGGGGAGGATGTCGGCAGCTTCCCCGACCTGCTCCTATTGAGGAATGTTGGACCCGCCACTATACGTGGCTTGGCGCTTGTCGCCGAGCTTATTTACGATGTACAGCCGTCCTGGAGGGACCCGGTCACTCATCCGCCTGTTGACCCGTTTAAGTTCGCCTACGCTGTTGGGGGGAAGGATGGCGTACCCTTTCCCATAGATAGGAGGCAGTACGATGAACTCTTATCCATGCTTAACGAGCTCATGTCCCGCTTCAGAGGAGACAGCAGGGTCTTGAGGAGGCTTTCCACGCTAACCCGTAGCTGGGCGCCTCCACCCGAAGAAAAGACTCCCACGTAGCCTTTCCCTGAGGCGAATGATCCTCTCTAACGCATCCAGGAGGAATTCCGACAAGCTCCTGAGGAAAAACGGTAGCTTCAATGTTGCTCTTAGTAGTTCAACATCGGCGCTGACAATAGCACCTGTGAGAGGCAGAGATGCGACGTAGAGTGCCAGGTAGAGGGTGCTGAGCAGGATAACCCTTGTAACTGTGCTTAAGGATGCTAAGGGGAGGGGTGTGATGGCGAGTGCCGGAATCACCGCTGAAAGCAGGATCCTCGTGTTCTTGGCAAAGTCCACTCTTACTCCCAGCTTGCTGCCCTCGAGGAGTAGCATGACGTTGGAGGCCATGGATGCTGAGAGGACTGCGGCTATTACGCCCCTTACGCTATGGGTGACCGCTAAGAGGTAAGCTGAGGGGATGTAGACTGCTGAATAGATGAGTGTGGACTTGAAGAGTACTTTTGGCCTCCCAACCCCCTGGAAGAAGCTGCCCCACACAATTGAGCCTATCAGCGAGTACAGGTAAATGAGAACATATGCTGCAAGGTATTCTGAGCTCGCCGAGAACTGTGCCCCGTAGAATATTTTCACTACGTCTCTGGATTCGACGACTGTGAATAGGACCACGGGTGTGAGGAGGAGGCTTGTCATGGTTATAGCTACCTCCGCTGCTTTTGAGGCTTCCCGCAGATCCCTGAACCTTGAGAATGCCGGGAAGAGGGATGTTGAGATGGGGAGTGTAACTAGTGTGAGTAGGGAGGCAAGATTGCTCGCCGCTTGGAAGCTTCCGATTTCGCTGTAGGAGGCGTACCTAGATAGGAGCGCGCTCTGGTACGTGGAGAGCATTGTTGACGCAATACTGCTCGTGTACACCGGTGCGCTGAATACTAGAAGCTCTTTAACGTATGGGAGGTAAGGTCCCTCTTCACCGCACCCCGCAACGTTTTCGCGCAGCACCGAGGAGAGAATTACCAAGCCTAAGACCGCTGCAACAGCGTAGCCTGACGTGTACCCCGCTACAGCCCCTAAAACCCCGAACCCCAGGACTACGAGCACTGGACTAAGTACTGACCTAGAAGTTTGAAAAGCGATGTTGAGGAGGCTGGCCCTCCCAGCCATGCTCATCCCTACGAAGATTGCCGTGAGGGAGGAGAGTAGAGAGGAGAAGATCACCACGAGCGAGGAAACCTTCACGAGTAAGCCTATGTCGCTTCGCCCGAGGATTAGCTGGGACAACGGTTCCGCCCATGCGTAGGCAAGTACGGCTAGTGGGAGGGCTGTCAGGAGTTTAAAGAGTATGCCTGCCATTACGTAGCCTTTAAGCCTGCACCCACCACTGTGCATGGCTGTGTACTTTGTCAGCCCGGAGTCAATGCCTAGACCCGCGAATACAAGCAGGAAGCTTGGTACTACAATGCTCAGCGCGTATCTACCGTAAGCCTCGGGTCCAAGTATCCTGGTCAGGACTATTGAGCCTATGCCCGCGATCAGCGTGCCTAAGAATTGCCCAGTGAACAGCTTGAATGCGCTTTCCGCAGTTGTCGAGGCTAAGTCGTCAAGTGACATTAAGGATTCATGCTATGAAGCTTGAGGAGTAAAAAACCTTTCTCGGCTTATAGCTCTTCTGGGGTATTACCTGGTTGTCTTGGCGAAGTTTTGTGCGCGTAAAGAAAAAATATGTGTGTTGCATTTGTACGTCTTTGAGTTCAGGGGATGAGTGAGGTAAGAGGTTTCCGTGAGGACAAGCTTGCTGAGAGAGTTATCCTGCTGAGGAGGTTTCTCCCGCAACTCGAGGGTCCACCGCCTAACCCCTTTAAAGTCAGGGTGCTGAGGGAGGCTCTGGGTCTCAGCGTCTTTGAGCAGCCTCGGACGATTGAGGAGCTGGCGCGTAGCATTTCTGACGAGGATCTGAGGAGGATCTTCGCCTACTCCCCCTACCGCTCCATCTACGAGTTTCGCGGAAGGTACTACACCGTTGAGGAGGGGGAGCTCCTGTACAAGGACTCTAGCGAAGAGGTTGCTGAGGCTGTTAGGGAGGCTATCGGGATTCATGGGTTTAAGGCCTACGCTGTCCTCAAGAGCCTGGTTGAGGCTGGGGAGGCTTCCTTCAGCTACATTTCAGCCAGGGCTTCCGAGCTATCGAGCGAGAAGGTTTACCCCACGCATCTGCTGGCGGAGCTGAGAGACAGGTGGGGGCTTGTGTGGGAGGTCGAGGAGGAGGGGGAGAAGTTGTGGAGGATGCCTGAGGAGATTAGGCCGATAGTCTCGGAGGTCCTTTCAAGCTACGAGGCTGCGGGCTTACGCAGGTTCAGCACTAGGCAGGCTGAGGAGGAGTTTCTGGCTGTGCTGAGGATGGAGGAGGAGCTGAGATCTTACGTGGAGGAGCTCGTTTCTAAGAGGCTTGACGACGTGCTCGGGTTCGGTGAGGAGTTCTCCGTTAGTGCGTTGAAGGATTACCTGGTGGAGCTCTTTGGGCCTGCCGTGTTCTTCGACGAGCTGCTGACTCTCGCTCAGCAGTACTCGCTTGCAGACGTCGAGGTAGTTACTAGCGATGGCCACAGAGCCCTCACAACGGGCTTTAGCCTGGCTCTCTTCGGCGAGCCGGGGACTGGGAAGACCTTCGCAACCAAGGACTTCATCCTAGGGAACGATAAGCTTGGCGTACCGCCCCATGGGATACCCGGAATCAACAGGTACTGCGGTGGGATGACCCCCTCGATGTTCATCTCGATAGGGGAGGCGTACGAGGGTAGGCGCTTCAACTTCATCGTCACGGAGTTCAACGACTGGTTCAAGTATAGGGGGATGGTTGAGCCGCTGAAGCTCGCTATGGAGGGCGGCACGATAGTTTACGAGACAAAGGCTTACCGCGTCGGACCCTACAAGTTCGGTTCCTTCTTCAGCGTGAACTACAATACGCGTGTCTACGAGCGGGGCTACGAGGTCACGGTCAACGACCCCAACTTCAACGCAATCGAGGATCGCATGCTCTGCAGGCTTCACAGGCTGACGAAGGAGAAGTACCGCGAGCTCGCAGAGAGCCAGCGGAGGCTCATGCTGGGCATCTCTGCGAGGAGGATGGCTGAGGTGGCTCCGAGGATCCGGGATCACGTGACCCTCATATACTCACTTTCCTCCAAGATCAAGGATGTGCCTGGCTTTAGGCGGAAGAGGGTCCTGCTGACAGAGAGGGAGCTGGATCAGCTTGAGCGCGCTAGGGAGGCAATCTTCGAGAGGCTTGAAGAGGTCCGAGTTTTACCTTTCTCTATGAGGCTTGAGCGCAGAGCTCTCCAGCTAGCATCAGCATTGAGCCTTGTTAACTTCTTCAAGAGGGAGGAGGAAGTCATCCCCATAGACCCGGAGGCATTAAGGCTTGCCTTGAAGTTCTACATCGAGGAGGCGTGGATTAGGTCACAGGAGTCCTTTAATCTCGCGGAGACGCTCAAGAAGCTCGGGCTTGAGCGCTAGCCGCTCGCCGCGCTTCTCGGCTTCCTCAGGCGCCTCTCGAGGCTGGACGCGGCCTCCCAGAGCACCGCCTCCACCTCCCCGCACGTGCTACGCCGCTCAGCCTCGCCCGCTGCCTGGCGTGCCAGCACCAGCGCGGCCCCCAGCAGGTGCAGCGCCAGCTCGCCCATCAGGTCGCGGAACCGCGGGGGGCATCCCGACCAGCGAGGCTGGGAAGAGCTCCAGGGGCGCGGGAGGCTCGTCAGCGCTATCGAGACCGCACTGGTGAGGACAGCGCCGAGCGAGCGCGGAGGCGGAGGAGCGGGGGAGGGGCAGGGGTTAACCATATAAAGGGATCCAGCAGTAATTTCTGAGTGCGCAGCAGAGCCTCCGAGGGGCAAGGTAGGAATGGCGTTCGCGTCGTGCCGCTGAATGCCTGGGCCCGGCTCCTCTTGGGCTTAGGTGATCCCCGCTGCT
>Ga0080004_1199613_pt1 | contig 27855 bp, 28 predicted proteins | sample WasSprMetagenome_FD_69207 | JGI IMG/M metagenome (GOLD analysis project Ga0080004, IMG submission 69207) | Sulfidic aquatic microbial communities from Washburn Spring, Yellowstone National Park, USA - WS (SPADES assembly) (version 2) | ecosystem: Environmental > Aquatic > Thermal springs > Hot... | reverse complement strand
AGAGACAAGGGCCACAACATCCATACAAACAAGACACAACAACCGGCCTTTAAATATAACACCTTATTTGGACACTATCATCCTCATATCCATCAATGTCCCCCATAGATCGCCCACCCTTAAACCAGCACTCCTCAAATACTCTATCATCTCATCAGCCAGCTCCTCCCCTGATTTCTTAAAGTTTAGGTCTTTTCAAAGTTTTTATTTTGATTACTTTTAGGGGGTAATGATAATTTTTTGGTAGAGATGTTGAAGATATTAGGGTCACGTCGAATCTGCCGAAAAAGTTGTATAGGTTTAGCAACTATAGTAGTAAACTATCCCCATTAAGGGGAATGACTCATCTATTTAGGATATCCCCATTAGGAAGAATAAGAACTTATACAGAATATAAAGCATTAACAGTACTGTAGCGACCGCCGCAATCTTTAAACCTAGAATAATTGATTCTCTAACAGTATCCACTATTATCATGTATCCTATTATACTATTGCTGTAAAGTAGCTGGGAATACGTTCTAGCATATTCTTCGGGGACTACGGCTACTTCTACTATAGTAAAGTAGGCAACTACAACCGATAATAGTCTAACTGCGGCTGATGCGATGAATAGGACTGTGTAATCGTTTCGAAAGATTAATCCAAAGGGAGTAGCTAATAGTTGTGATATATTTGCTATAATAGTTAACAATATACTTACTCTAAGCACCCCCAACCATGTCTTATACTTAGCGAAGAGAAAGTTTCCTAGAAAGTTTGCTCCAGTAAAAGTGAATCCACCGTATGCTGAGATCCCAATATGTAGTAGAGGATAAGGCGTTAACATAGAGAGTATGGGAGTGAGTGATGCAAGCCCGAGAGAATATCTAAGCTTCTTAAATGGGGTCTTCGCCCAAAATATTGATGAGATTATGCTTGCCATGCTTCCAGCGAAATTCACTGCTACGACTATGTAATCTGGCGAGTTTAAGACATCTACTAGAAATGGTGTCCAAACCAATCCGAGTAGGTTTGCGGAAGTTAGTAAAGTGATAAAGAATGAGGATGAAGAGAATATCTGTTCAGGCTTACTTATCTGCTCAAACATTTTCAATGTTTCGATATTCTTCATTCTGATGGTAAGTATGGAGACTGTTGAGAATACCCCTAGTAATCCCCCTAGTGTAAATAATACTTGGAACTTGATACTTGGTGGGAGCGAATACATTAAGAATATCGTTATGAGATAGCCTAGAACGTTTGTAATATTTAATGCTATATTCCTCTTCGCTGTTATATCTCTTATGTCTCCTTCTCTGAATGAACCATATATTATGAGGTTAACGTAGACTGAAGCAAATATTGATGATGTATTTGCAAGCCCATAACATAATGTAATCACCAGAAGATCTTGAGTGTAAGGTATTGGGATGAATGCAAGCTTCTCTAAAGCGTGAAAGAATAGATTTCTCTCATTGATCTTGATTACAAATACTCTAGGATACTTGTAGATTACTAGAGAGACAACAGTTGATACAAGAGTCGATAAGAGTATTACGGTCGATATTCTGAAGATATCCATTCCTACCGAGACAAGGTATAGTATGAAGATGTTTCTAGTCATAACAATGTATAAACCATAGAAAGCAATCTCACCAAGCAGGTAGAGTTTCAAGAGACTTCTTGTAGGCTCCCACATCTAATTCTACATTCTCTCATTTAACCAGACTAATTAAAGAATTACTCCGATGCTCCCTGCGAATACGTAATAATAATGTTTATGAGTGACTTAAACTCGGATTAATGGAGATTATGAAAACAGTTTTGATCGTATGTGATGGGATGGGTGACAGACCTACAAAGGTTTTAAATGGTCTTACGCCACTTCAAGCCGCAGATGCTCATACCTTCAATAGAATAGCATCTCTAGGTGAATGCGGTATTATGGATGTAATCTCTCCGGGTCAGCCTCCTGGAAGTGATACAGCCCATTTAGCTATCTTCGGATATGATCCCTACACACAATACTCAGGTAGAGGCGCCTATGAGGCACTAGGTGCGGGATTAGACTTAGAGCCTGGGGAAGTAGCTTTTAGATGCAATTTTGCAACCCTGAGTGATGGAGACATCATCATTGATAGAAGAGCTGGTAGAATAACTACCGAAGAAGCAAGAATACTTGCTGAAGCATTAAAAGATATCAGGCTTGAAGATGCTGAACCAATCTTTGTCTCTACTACTGAGCATAGAGGAGTTTTAGTTCTTAGGGGGGATAAGCTATCCAGAATGGTTTCAGACGTAGATGTTCATGAAGTTGGTGTAAGAATTGGTAAACCGAAACCACTAGACGGAAGCATGGAGGCAGAACATACAGCTAAAGTCCTAGAAGAATTCATAACTAAAGCTAGAAAGGTATTGGAGAATCATCCATTAAATAAAGAAAGAATCGCTAGGGGATTAAGACCTGCAAATGCTGTTCTACCAAGAGGTGCGGGAACATTACCTAATGTTAAACCTATTCATGAGATATGGAATATCAAAGCTGCTGCGATCGCTGGTGGAGCATTGTATAAAGGTATTGCTAAAGCTTTGGGGTTTGACTTGATCAACGTTCCCGGTGCAACAGGCGCCGTTAATACCAACCTGAAAGCAAAGATACAGTATACTATAGATGCTTTGAAAAGATACGATCTAGTCTTCCTACATATTAAAGCAACTGACACAGTTAGTCATGATAAGAACCCGTTCAGGAAAAAAGAAGTAATTGAATGGATATCCCGTGAGATCACACCTCTAGTCGACTTAATTGAATCCCGGGGATACTATCTTGCTTTAACCGCTGACCATACGACCCCCTCAGAGATTGGAGAACATAGAGGCGACCCCGTACCAATAGCTATAACGGGTCCAAATGTTAGAAGGGATTGGATAGAGAAATTTGATGAATTATCATGTGCTAGGGGCGGTATCTGCAGAATAAAGGGTGTGGACTTAATGAAGATATTAATGAACTATATCGATAAGGTTCCCCTCTTCGGTGAATGACCCCATTATTTTCACTTCAATCTTATCTAGAGCAGAAGCTGAACTTTTTTCTAACAATGCCAAAGCAGATTACCTCATCAAGAATCATTATACTGAAGTTACATTAATCGAGAGTTTCTTCGTTGACCAGCTAGATACCGGTATCCAAAATACGTCAAGACAAGTGTTACTCCTCCGATTACTGAGAAAAGAGTGATGTTTTTTCTACTATCTTTATTGCATTCTCGCCTAGTAGACCTACTAGAATAGATTCAGGGATGAGTCTTGCCGCTCTACCAAGAATGCATACTATGAAGAATGCTGGAAGTCTATCGAGCTTAAGTAGTCCTGAAGTAATCGTGAAAACCTTGAAAGATATAGGCGAGAAAGCAGCTACAGCTACCCCAAGTAACCATATTGCTGGTATATGATTTCAGCCCTATATATTTTACTCGGTTTCAATAGTTTCTCAGCTATCGGTCTACCAAGCTTGAGGCCTATATAGTATCCTAAGAAGGCTCCAAAAGTTGAAGATAAAGTAGATGCTAGGCCATATAGTAGAGCATTTGAGCGATCTATTAAAACTATAGGTATGAGGAAAACATCTGGGGTATCGGGAAGACAGATGCCTCCAAGAATGAAACTATTATCAAGCCTGCAAGCCCTAGGGAAGAAAAATGTTGTACTAGACCTTCTATGATGCTCATAAGCTAACTACTTGAACTCCCTATATTAATTGCAATTAAAACTTATCCTTCATGTACTGATGGTGTAATATTAAAAAGTAATGGTTTGAAGGTAAATACCGTAGAGTCGGTAGTTGATGAATATGTCTGAAACTTCTCCTCAGAAGATGAGGGTTCCGGTCAACATAAGTATAGAAGATGTAGGTATTCTTGAAGGAGAGCTCGTTAGATTCTATGCACCACTAACCGTTAGAGATTTATTGAAGATGATGCCTCTAGAAGGTTTCGCTGCTAGATGGGATTACGCAGTATATATTCAGATAAACTTGAAGAGGGGGGCTGAAAAAATTATTGATAAAATAAATTCTGGAGATATATTGTATTGGCCTCCAGGTCCCTACATATTAATCGCGTTTAGAGAAGCCGCTCCGCCATCACAGATAGTAAGAATTGGAAGAGTAGAAAAGAATTTCGAAGAATTGGAAAAGGTGAGACCAGGCTCAAGGATAAGGATCACTTTTAAGTAGTTTTACTCTGCTTAGTTTTCTTCTTTGGTGCTGTAGGTTTCTCTTTGCGCTCTTCAGAGCTCTTAGCTGGCTCTGTTACTACTTCTATCGGTGTAAAAATTCTAAGTTTACTATTTCCTGAGACTAGCCTTACCAGCCTCATCTCTGCTAAGCTGTTTAATGCTTGCTTAGCTATGGATAATCTTATACCGAATTTCTCTGATATTACAAAAGGTGTAAGATACTTCTGGGTTCTAGCAAACTCAATCAATTCTTCAATACTGGGAGAAACTACATCACTTACGGGTTTCTCCCTCTTTTGTGGTTGCTTCTCACCTTCATCTTTTGATTTCGTAATCTTCTTTTCTAGCTGGCTTAGACGTGGCTTCTTCGCACCACCCAAATTAGCCTACCCCCCAGGTAAGGGAATATCCGCTAATAAAAACTTAGTGGTTTCTACACTTTGCCCATCCGGCACAAATATGTCAAAAAGACATAACTGGGATACTTTCGTGGCTTTTTTGCCGTATTTTTGACCCTCCTATCATTAAAAAGACATATACTAGTGGATGGTTATGTCAAATTGTAAGAAGAGGTGGGTGAAGTAAATGAGGTATCAGCTAAAAGCTTCTGAGTTATCGTACTTAACCTCAATTATGAGGATGGCTGATTCTAAAATGCCTGCGGTCTTGAAGATACAGAGCAAAGTATTGAAGACTATGACTGATATACTACTGGAAAAGGGGTTCCAATGGGTACTTCCAGTAATTCTAGCTAGGTCTACTGATCCTCTCTGGCCTGATCCAGGCTACAGTATTGAGGATAGAATCGAAGTCGAGATCTATGGTACAAGGGTTAAGACTATGCAGAGTATGATCGTCCATAAGAGAGTTCTCGTCTCTCTAGGGCCTGAAAAGATCTTCATCCTTTCCCCAAATATTAGAATAGAATCAAGGAAGAGAATGACTACTGGGAAGCATCTATACGAGTTTACGCAATTAGATCTTGAAGTTGCTCATGCAAAGATGAAGGACATATTTACATTATTTGAAGAATTAGTTGTGAAATCTATTGAAGTTGTTAAGAAAGAAATGCGTGAAGAATTGGAACTGCTTTCGAGAGATTTAAGGATACCAACTACCCCGTTTAGAGTCTATAAAAGAGCTGAGCTTGAGAAAGGATATGGCGATCGCTGGGAAGAAGAAATATCTAGAACTTCTAAGGATCCTGTGTGGGTAACAGATATTCCAAGACAATTCTATGATTTCCAAGATTTCGAGACTGGTGAGTGGAGGAACTATGACTTAATCCTTCCAGAAGGATATGGAGAAGTATTATCTGGAGCAGAGAGAGAATATGAGTATGAGAAAATCCTAAAGAAGATAGAGAGAGATGGATTAAAGAAAGATGATTACAGACTTATGCTGGACCTGGCTGAGAAAAAACTCCTAAAACCATCAGCCGGAGCAGGGATTGGAGTAGAAAGACTCATCCAATACATATGTGGATTAAAACACATAGGTGAAGTTCAACCATTTCCACGTATCCCAGGTATAGTTCCAGACTTGTAAAACATATTTAATAACTGGGTATCATTATTTTTGTCTATGAGTACTTGGAGAGGAGTCCCTAGAGAAAGCATTCCATGGTATCCAACCGTAATAGATGAATTATGTAATGGATGTAGAAAATGCTTTAGGATATGTCCAACGAAAGTTTACGAATGGGATGAAGAAAAGAACGTCCCGATAGTTAGGAATCCTTTAAAATGTATTGTTGGATGCTCAAACTGTGCTAATGTATGCCCAAAGAAAGCGATAGTTTTTCCTCCAAGAGAGGTCTTGTCAAGTTTTAGAAAATTCTAGGACAATGTAAATACACCATGTCTGACTATTTCCAGCCCTCGTAATTAGCTGTAGGTATAATAATTGTTTAGTCTAGACAATTATTTAGTAAGCGGGATTGAAGTTTAAAGATTTCTTAGCGGAGAATCTTCAGGATGCCCCCCCAAGTCTTTTGCCTTCCAGAGCAAGAATCATAGATAGAGTCGCACTTATCCGTATTCCAGAAGAACTTGAAAAATGGGTTGATGATATAGGTAGACTAACTCTTCGGTATTATCCGAGAGTTCGAGCCGTGTATAGATGGTTTGGTGTAGAAGGCGTTGAGAGGAGACCAGTCATACAGCATATTGCTGGAGAGCACCTTAGGATTGTTGAGCATAAAGAGCATGGATGGAAACTCAGACTGGATATTGAAAGATTAATGCTCTGTCTAGGAAATAGCTATGAGAGGCTTAGATTAGCTAGGATGATTTCATGTGATGAAGTAATAATTGACATGTTTGCAGGTGTCGGTCAATTCGCTATTCCCATGGCTGTCATTGGTAGACCGAGAAAAATATATGCTATCGAGATAAATCCTGAAGCATACAATTACTTGAGGGACAATGTCATATTGAATAATGTCCAAGATACCGTTGAGCCTATCCTAGGGGACTGTAAGAAGATAGTCGGTGGGGAAATTAGAGGAATTGCAGACAGAGTAGTCATGGGATACTTTGGAGGCACTCTTGAAGCAATCCCACAAGCTCTTAGAGGATTAAAACTTAGTGGAGGGGTAATCCATTTCCATGAACTTGTGGGGAGAGGCTGCGAACTAGAATTCATTAAAGTAGTCTGCGACAAGGTCCAAGAACTAGGATACGAACCAAATATAAGAAATTGGAGGATTGTTAAATCGTATTCAAAGACTAGGAACCATGTAGTTATCGATATCTATTCTCGCCTCAAACTTTAATATTACTAGAGCGGAATATGTAATGATGATCTCTGAGCTGCTATCCATCTTAAAGAAGATTATTGAGGATGTGAATTCAGATTATGTTACTAAGAAAATTCTTCCATCCGAATCTTTAGTGATAGAACTGAGGACCACAGATAATGGATCAATATATGTAGAAATAGGTGAGAATGGATTAAGAATACTAGATAAATTTGATGGTCAGCCAGAAAGTATTATCATAAGTAGTAGTGAGAATCTCGTGAAACTGCTAAAAGGAGAGCTAGACCCTGTTAAAGCATTCTTCTTCGGTAAGGTGAAAGTTGAGGGAAGCCTAGATATAGCCTATATACTGCATGAAAGATTAAAAGATTATCAGAGAGTCAGGAGGTTATAGATAGTCTCTCTGCAGTTACGTATTCTTCCTATTTCCTTTTTTAATATCTGATCCGTAGAGTACGTAATTCAGATGATCATACCTGCGATGTTCGCTACTCTAGGCCATCTTTCTGCAGCTTCTCTTGCTACTGGACCTTTAATCTCTGTTGCTTTTACATCTCCTTCGGGTGTTACAAGTACTGCTGCTGTATCTTCAAAACAGATCCATGTTCCATCAGGTCTTCTATATGGTTTCTTCTGTCTAATTATGACTGCATGCATTACTTTCTTCCTAAGGTCTATCGGACCCTTCTTTACCGTTACAGATACTAGGTCTCCTACTCCAGCAGATGGGTGTTGTCTAAGCCTAGTCTTTATGCCATGTACTTGCACAATCTTTAATACTTGTGCTCCAGAATTGTCTGCGCATGCTATTTCCGATCCTATGTTTATAGTTCTAGGTATGTTTGGTCTCCTCTCGAGAATTCCTACGGCAACTACCGCTCTACTCTTCTTGGACATCCACTACACCTCTAATCGACTAACAGCATCCACCTATTATATAACTATGAATTACTTGAAAAATTTATCTATATGAGATTTTAAACTAATAAGAGAGCTGGCATCTTCTACTGGCTTTTATTCTATAGTTTTTCTATTACTACAAAGCTAACTGTCTTACTTATGGGTTTACACTCAGTAATCTTTACCCTATCTCCTTCTTTTACTTCTATGCATGCAGGTAGATGTGCAGGGATATTGCTCCTTCTTCTCTCATATCTCTTATATTTTCTAATGTAGTGAAGGTATTCACGCCTCACTATTACTGTTTTATTCATCTTCTTTTTGTATACTGTTCCCGTCAAGATTATTCCTCTAACCTTGAGGTGACCGTGGAACGGGCATTCGGGGTCATTGCATTCTCTTGTAGGAGGCTTCACAGGTACCCCAATGTTTTTAGCTACCATCTCTTCACCTTCCTCTTTAATCTATCTTCAGGTCTACCTATTAGGGCTGCCCCCTCGACACGTACTCGCTCGTTATTCGGTAGCGTAAACTCAAATATATACGCATCTTTAATTAGAGCGATTATTCTACCATTCTCCTTTAGTAGTTTGATTGTCTTCATCGTTTCTCCTACGACTTCTCCTGAATGTTCTATCTTCTGCTTTACTCCTCTAGCTACAACATTTAACCCAAGTATTTCATGTCTAAGAATATTCTTAGTACTTAGAGTCTTACATCCATCTCTAGATGAGGGAATCTTGCCTTTAACTATTCTATCTGCCTCTCGTAGAATTATCTCTTGTCCCACCTTTGAGACCATGGATTCCTCCATCTCCGTCTTCAATTCACTATCTTCTAATGAAGATAGCTGCATTTAAATATAAATACTAAGAACATTTACAGCAAGCCCATCTTCCCAAGTCTTTGAAATTCCTGAGAGACCCTACAAACAGGTGTTAATCCTAAACATGAGCCATACCTCTACATATCCACCCTCTAACATATTGAATAATGCTGATACAATATCTCTTAACACATACATAGTTCTTCCCTGTTTCTTTAACATTTCACTACTACCTCTTATCTGGAGATTGTTATTGTTAGCCGCATGGGTATTCTAGAACCAGTTTGTACAATTTGTTATTGTATCTAATTATTATATGGCTTCCTACCAACTTTTTCAAGATTCTTTCAGGTATTTTTTCTATCTCTTGTTTAGAGATAGTTAGTACAGCAGGCTCAGGCAAGGTCCAGACATATTCTTCACTTATCTCTACTCCATAGTTCTGATGGATCTTCCTGACATGTTCTTCATACTTTGCATCTGCCTCAGAGAGTTTCATCCCGAGCCCGGGAATATAGTCTATTAGAAAGTTATCAAATACAACGTCACCAATCTCTACTTTTAAATTATACCTCCATATCTTTATCTTGAGATCATTTGGTAAACCCTCTAACGCCATTGCCCCTAAGAATATTAAACGCTCAAGAATATAGATTTAATTTAATAACTATGTTTCGACTAAGTCTATCCACTGATTTTTTAGAATAAATTATAAAGTCAAAATATTGGCTGTTCAGAGATCGTGTATGGCTGTGATGAATGAACGTCGCGTAGGAGCGGGGTTGGAGCTGTGACAGAACCTCCTCTCATCTGAGCCATTAAATAACAATCTACTCAGAGAAGTAGCCTGGCCAGAGCTGTCAAAAATTTTTTACCAAGCCCGCACATCTAGTTGAGAGTACGCTATGAAGAAGATAGCTTTAACATCCATGTTCGCTGCTGTATACGCTGTATTAGTAATCGGTTTAGCGCCAATAAGTTTTCTACCCCTTCAAATAAGATTTGCTGATGCATTAATACCTCTAAGCATTGTCTACGGCTGGCCAGCGATAATAGGGTTAACTATAGGATGCGTAGTATCAAATTTTGTAGCCGGTCAAGTATTCTTCGGTGGATGGACGTTGTTGGATGTTGTAGGTGGTTCCTTTGCGAACTTCATAGCATGCTATATTGGATGGAAGATCTGCTTAAAACATACTAGGGGAATCATTATAGCTACTACGATTCTTCAATCAATATTGATATCGATAATTGTAGGAAGCTATCTATGGTATATCTTTGGTTCTCCAGAATACTATAATATCCATATCTTCATTTTACCAGGCTTACCTGCTTTCTGGCTTTCCATCTTTATAGGATCTCTAATCTCAATAGTAGTGTTGGGTAATATCTTACTAACTGCTTTGATGAAGGCTCGCCTGTTTTCACTGCATTAAGTAGAGCTATACTTACTGCAGTTAATGCCTCCATCTCAACCCCCTTCCTCTCTGTAGCTACAACCAAGACCTCAACTTCTACACTTTGATCATTAATCTTCGGATTTACCTCTACGTAGTCAAGCCTTAATGGATGGCATAGAGGAAGAATTATAATTATTAGCTAAGCCAATAATTATAAGATGTTCTTCACATGACCAGCGTTATGTTAGTACAACAATACTACATATAGGTTTTATCTAGCATACTCAACTCTGGCCGTGACTATCTTTAATAATATGATGAAATGTAGCACAGTCTAAACGGATCTTCAAGGATATGTTATTTAATTGGGTTGTTCATGGAAAAACTAGGTCTAGATGGTGTTTTAGATGTTAGAAGAAAGGTCTGCGGGCGCCGTAGTGTTTTATCTTTCTGAAAGTGTTGTGGAGTATCTGCTACTGCATTATGAGGCTGGTCATTGGGATTTCCCTAAAGGTGCTATTGAAGAAGGTGAGAATGAACTCGATACAGTGAGAAGAGAGGTCTGGGAAGAAACTGGGATAAACAATATAGAGATTGTCAAGGATTTCAGGAAGGAGATTGAATACTTCTATAGAAAGTTGGGTGAATTAGTTAGGAAGCGTGTAGTCTTCTATCTCGCTAAGTCAGATACGAAAGAAGTTAGGCTTTCCTATGAGCATAAGGGGTACGTATGGTTGGACTACCCAAAAGCTATGAGGAAGCTTACATTTAGAACTGCAAGAAATGTTTTAGAAGCAGCACATACATACTTAGCTCAACTTTACAATATAAAATGAAAACGTTTGGAAGGAGCGTGATGGATGACCGTGAAGATAGATAGGGAATTACTTAGAAGATCTTTATCAAAAATAGTTCTAATTGGAATAATTTTATTAACAGTTTTTTCCATGGCATCACTTGTAAAAGCGCAACTTCCCGAACTTATAGTAAGAGTTGTGGATCCATCTAGTAATCCATTAGAGAGAATTGAAGTAACAATCGCAAAAGGAATAGAGAGTTATAGATTTATAACGAATACTACAGGATACGCGATATTTAGTGGATTGAGTGAGGGGACGTACGTTCTTCAAGCAAAACTTGATAAAGTAACCATAGCGGAGGCAACAATAGATTTCCCTAGAGAAACAAGTAAAACCATAGTAGCAAATATCTCAGATGTAGAGATTAAGCTAGTCGACCTAGATAAGAGACCAGTACCATCTGCGCAGATAAGATTGTTGAGCAAAACCAGAATAGCTGAGTACAACGCAGTAACCGACGAGGAAGGTAGAGCTATATTAAACAAGATCCCATACACACTATTAAATGATATTAAAGGATACGACTTAACTATTTCCGTTGAAGGCTACGCAGTTCTTCACCTCACCGACCTTGAAATAAATCAACCAGTTCAAAAACTCGAATATACTCTGGGACTTCTAAGTTTAAACGTAACCGCATTGAACATGGAAGGCGAGCAGATTAGTAGAGTGAATGTAAAGCTGCAGGCAGGCAACTATACCAAAGCGATGAGAACAGATAAAGGCGTAGCTAGGTTTGTTCAAATACCTTCATCTAGCCTTGAGCGGATTGGCGAGTACACCCTAAATGTAACATACACTATAGGAAGAGTAGAGTATACAGTGTATTCAAGCAAGAGAAAGTTAGTAAGCTCTCAATCTATGGATTTAGTCCTGGAGCTTGGAAGTATTGAAGTAACCGTACTAGATGAAGAGGGTAAACCATTAAGGAACCTTCTAGTCTCGTTAAGTAATTGGAGGTCTCAAAACTTTACACAACAACAAACTGATGAGGATGGAAGAGCAACCTTTGTAAACATGCCTCTATCTAGAGGGGTAGCTCAAGCAGGAGAATACACTATCCAAGTATATAAGCTGAATAAGAAGATGAGTGAGGTTAAGATTGACCACTCATCTGCCAAGAGTCCTGTTACTATGAAGGTAGCTAAGTCAAGCATTAGTTTATTCTTAAGAGATTACAGTAAACAGCCGCTGGCCGAGTATAGCGTGACTTTAGTAGATCTGGATTCAGGAGACCAGTACACTGGTACGACAGATATGAATGGGGAGATGGTTCTGAAGATCTTCCCTGGAAGATATAGGATAGAAGTGTATAAAAATAATACTATTTTCTATAGAGAAGAGTTGAACATAATTAACAATTCTCTAACCATGGATATTGAAAAGATAAACTTTCCGCTTGCTATAAAGATCATAGACGCATTCGGGAACGCCGTGGAAACAGGTGAAATGATAGTTAAGCTGGGTGGACATCAGATCTACAGCGGGCCTATAGATGCTATCTCCAGCATAACAGTACCTCATGCAGGTTTCATAACTGTAGATGTGAGGATTTCGGGAAACCTGATCTGGAGAGAGACAATATTGGTAGATGGGCCACGGGAACATACTATTAGACTAACCAGCTATGTTACCGTACTCGGAAATATGCTGTCCCTAGAGACTCTAGCATCAATAGTCTCAGTAATGTTCTCCCTATTACTAATAACCCTCGGAGGACTCTTAATATATAGAAGTAGGAAAAGAAGATTAATAACCAGGTAAGTTGTATGAATATACCGGTGCCCGAGTATTAATAGGTGAATAAAGATTGGAATGGGTTCTTAGTAGAGAGCCCACAGAAATATGTAATCCTCTTTGTAGATTCTTTAGATGTGGTAAAAAAGTTTTGGACTTTAAGAGGAATCCACCATGGTGCGGCTGGGTTAATGCTGCATGTATAGGTTTCAAATGCCCATATTCTCAATGCATACAGGTCAAACTGCTCCCAGATGGTAGATGTGGACTATTTGTTAAGAGGAAGACCGTAGAACAGGAAGCACCTGAGTTCACGAAACCATTAAAAGCTGATACAATAAATCGGGTAAGAAAGAAGCTTGATAAGCTTGGAATCTGAAGAAGACCCTTACCTACACCAACTTTATTTTTAATGACTCGGGAAATCCATAAAATATTCCATAGGTTACGGTATCATACATGAGAGAAAAAATTAATTTAAGGAGTCACTCTTTAGGAGAAGAGTTAAAGGCGAGAAGGTATGGAATTTAAACCAAAGATAGAAGAGAAGAGATGGCAGCCTTCATGGGAGACGAGAATATTTGAGAAATGGTTGGAAGAAGCAATCTATAAGGTTAGATTGAGACCAACGAGGAGGTTGTTCGTTATTGATACTCCCCCACCCTACCCGAGTGGGAGACCATGGCATATCGGAGCTGCTGCTCAATACTCTCAGATAGATATGATCGCTAGAACTGCTAGGATGAGTGGTCGACCAGTATACTTCCCAATAGGTATAGATAGGAATGGGCTACCAGTTGAGTTATATGTTGAGAGAACATACAAAGTCTCTATCAGAGATACTCCACGGGAGAGATTCATTGAATTATGCAGCCATGCACTAGATGATCTTGAATCTGAAATGATTTGGATAATGAAGAGGATGGGTCTAAGTGGAGACTTTGAAAACTACTATAGAACTGACTCGGAAGAATACCGTAAACTTACTCAAGCAACATTTATAGAATTATGGAGACGTGGACTAATCTACACAGCAACTAGACCTAATAATTATTGCTGGGAATGTGGAACTACATTAGCAGATGCTGAAATAGATTATGAAGAAATGCTTGCAAAACTGGTGTACATCAAGTTTAGGGTAAAAGAAGACGATAGCATTCTCATTATAGCTACTACTAGACCTGAGCTGCTGGTTTCATGTAGAGCAGTGATAGTTAACCCAAACGATAATAGGCACTCTCACTTACATTGGAAACATGCGATAGTCCCTATCTATGGACAAGAAGTAGAGATAATACCCCATCCTGCTGCAAAACCTGAGTTTGGGACTGGAGCAGTAATGGTTTGTAGCTACGGAGATTACATGGATGTCTTACTCTTTAGAGAGCTTGGACTACAGGAAGTTATTGCAATAAATGAGGAGGGTAGAATGACTGAAGTGGCTGGGAAATACTCAGGGATGAGGGTAACGGATGCTAGAGAAGCGATCACTAGAGACTTGGAGGAAGCCGGGTTGGTTGTTAAGATTGAAGGGATAATACATAGGACGCCGATATGTGAGAGGAGTAAAACTCCTATAGAGATTATACCTATGAAAGAGTATTATCTAAAACAACTGGATTTTGTAGACGACTTATTGAATATAATAGAGAAGATGAGGTTCCATCCACCCCACCATAAACGCCTCTTGATAGATTGGATAAACTCCCTGAGAATAGATTGGCCTATAAGCAGGAGAAGGTACTATGCTACAGAGATACCTATATGGTATTGTTTAAAATGTGGTGAGCCATATGTTCCCGAGCCTGGAAGATATTATAGACCATGGAGAGATAAACCGCCCATTGAGAAGTGTACTAAGTGTGGAAGTAGCGAGTTTACGGGAGAAGAAAGAACATTTGATACATGGATGGATTCAAGCATATCTCCGCTATTCATTTCAAGATATATGAAGGATAAAAGATTCTTTAAGCTTAGTTATCCGAACGGGATAAGACCCCAAGGTAAGGATATCGTTAGGACATGGTTATACTATACGGTACTGAGGTGTTATCAACTAACTGGTAGGTATCCATTCTACCATGTCTGGATAGGAGGAATGGGGCTAGATGAATATGGTCAGAAGATGAGTAAGAGTAGAGGAAACGTTATCGACCCTATCCCGGTATTAGAAAAATATGGTGCCGATGTTTTCCGGTTCTGGAATGCTCAGGAAGCAAGTCTCGGCGAAGACTTTAGAATCTCAGAGCAGAGAATTCAGAATGCTGGGAAATTCATAACAAAGCTGTGGAATATCGCTAGATACATCTCCTCCTTCCCTACTCCTAGGAAAGTTGAATTAACTCCAACTGATAAATGGATCCTCTCCGAGCTTTCGAAGACGGTTAAGAAGAGCTTAGAGGGATATAGAGAGTTCAACTTCTTCATTCCAGCAACAAGGATAAGATTCTTTACTTGGAGTATATTCGCAGACCATTATATTGAGTTGAGTAAAGCTAGAGCATATGGATTAAAAGGCTTCACTCCTCAGGAGCAGAGAGCAGCATGGTATACGTTACATACTGTGCTGAAAACAATTCTAGTACTTCTTGCACCAATAGCACCTTTTATCACGGAGGAGATATGGAGAAGAATATATTCTAAAAAGAGCATCCACTTGCAGAGGTTCCCGGAAGCTGAATGGACTACACGTTATGCAGTATATACGGAGAAATTGGTAAGATTCAACTCTCAGGTCTGGGCTATGAAGAAGCAGAAGAATCTCACTCTTAAGGATCCCATAAACATTGAGATACCCAGGGATTTAAGAGTTTTTGAAAAAGACTTGATAGCAATGCACAATATCCAGAAATCCTAAAATCTCTAAGCACTGGTTATCGCTGGCTGATAGGTGGAGAAATTTTGAATAGGTGGGAGCTTCAATCTCTAAATAATCAAATCTCCCATGAAACTATTTCTGCCTTCTCCAATCTTAATAATCTCTCTTTAAGCCAATCCATACCCCCGTACTTTCCTAGTGAACCATTGTTTCTGATGACTCTGTGGCAGGGGATGACCAGTACAACAGGATTACGTGATATAGCTGTACCTACCGCTCTAGCTGCTTTCTGGTTACCGATTTTACTGGCAACCCATTTGTAGCTTCTAACCCGCCCATAGGGTATCTGTCTAACGGTTTTCCAAACTCTCCTCTGGAAATCTGTTCCAGAAATGTCTAGAGGGTAATCTAGTTGGGTCGGTTCTCCACTAAAATACCTATCAAGCATCTTCTCTAGATCCGTCAATCTCTCATTGTTTAATTTCGGAGATAATGATTCTAGATAATCTCTGAAACATTCTTCATCACTATAGAAACTCATTTCTCTTAACCCTCTCTCAGTCCATATGTAGCCTAAGACCACATTTAAAGGAGTCTCATAGACACAGGAATTCATAAGTAAAAGTTTATGCGTAGATGCTGATAAGTTTTTATGAAATGATAGGTGAGCCAATCCACATATTAGCGAGACCCGGGGATATAGCAGAGAAAGCTATGGTGGCAGGTGATCCAGGTAGAGTTGACTACATAGCTGGAATGCTCGAAGAATCGAGGCTAGTCTCTTCTAATAGAGGTCTCAAAACCTATACTGGGAAATATAAAGACCAAGTAGTTACAGTAGCTTGCCATGGCATAGGTGGTCCATCCACTGCGATAGTCTTCGAAGAATTAAGAATGCTTGGAGCAAAAATAATCGTTAGACTAGGTACAGCAGGTGGTCTAGTAAGAGACTTGAATCTAGGGGACATAGTCATACCGAACATAGCCTGCTACTATAAAGGGTCAGGGACAATATCAGCATATATGCCTGGATTAGCTCCTCCAACCGCTCCATCCTACGATGTTTTAGAAGCGTTAGTTGACGAGGCGAGGAATAGGGTTAGGAGGTTCTCGATAAGCCCGGTAGTTTCTAGCGATGCGTTCTATGCTGAAGATGAAGAATTTATATCTCGATGGGTGAGGGTTGGCGCAACCGCAGTAGAGATGGAGTGTGCAACAATATTCGCTCTAGGTTATCTACGTAGAATAAAGACTGGGGCTGTACTAATTATAACAGATAATCTTGTCGATAAGAGTAGGGTGAGGATTAAAGAAAAGATAGCTGAATGGGTAAAAGAAGCTGCAGAGATAGTGCTTGAGGCATTAAGAAAAATAGAAGCTTAGAAGAGCAGGGAGCATCAGCATCTTCATCCTAGCTAGAGTGTAGTCCTATGAAAATAAAGATGAGTACCTACCCGTATAGAGAGTATATAGTCTAGGGATTTTCACTCTTAAATACACGTTAAAGGATTGTGTCTGTGGGAATATTGAGCCTCCATAGATTCTTTTACCCAAACTCAGTGGCTGTAATAGGTGCTTCAAGACATCCTGAGAGTGTTGGGCATGCAATCCTTAGAAATCTAATTGAAGGCCACTTTACAGGTGTAATATATCCTGTTAATCCGAAAGCTAGAGCACTACTTGGAATAAAAGCTTATCCAAACATCTCTTCTATACCTGATGAAATAGACTTAGCAATAATAGTTGTACCAAATACTGCTGTACCACAAGTTCTAGAAGAATGCGTTGAGGTCGGTGTAAGATCCGCAGTCGTAATCTCAGCGGGATTCAAAGAGATTGGGCCAGAAGGTGCAAAACTAGAAGAAGAAGCGGTATCGATAGCAAAGAGGGGAGGCTTAAGAATAATCGGTCCCAACTGTTTAGGAATAATAAATACTGACCTGAACATTAGAATGAATGCTACATTTTCTAGAGAGATGCCATTGGCAGGTCAAACAGCCTTAATATCTCAGAGTGGAGCATTATGTGTAGCAGCTCTAGAATATGCTAGACAATATAGGATAGGGTTCTCGAAAGTTGTAAGTCTTGGGAACAAAGCAGATGTCAATGAGATAGATGTACTTGAGTATTTAAAAGATGACCCTGAAACAAAAGTAATCTTAATGTATATTGAAGACCTATCCCACGGCAGAAGATTCATTGAAAGCGTAAGATATATTACTGGAGAAGTAGGTAAGCCGGTTATAGCTATAAAAGCTGGTAGAACACCTGAAGGAGCGGGTGCAGCCTCAAGCCATACTGGAGCTTTGGCAAGCTCAGATGAAGTCTATGATGCAATATTTAATCAGTCCGGAGTAATTAGAGTGGAATCAGTTGAAGAATTATTTAATCATGCTAAAGCATTCTCAACTCAGCCCATACCTAGTGGGAATAGAGTTGCTATCATAAGTAATGCGGGTGGACCAGCAATACTCGCTACAGACGCAGTAGTTAGATGCGGGCTGAAGCTTGCACCCCTAAGTGAAGAAACAAGGAAGAATTTGAGAGCTGGTCTTTCACCTGCTGCAAGCGTTAAAAATCCAGTAGACCTAGTAGGAGATGCTAATCATTTAAGATACCAGCATGCATTAAACCATGTATTAGCTGATGAGAATGTAGATGCCGCAATAATAATCCTGACACCCCAAGCGATGACGACTGTTGATGATATTGCGAAGGTAGTAGTTGATATAGCCCCGAAATATAAGAAGCCCATACTTACATGCTTTATGGGTGTAAGCGATATATCCTCAGCCATAGACATACTTGAGAGCTCAAAGATTCCTAATTACAACTTTCCAGAAGATGCTGTGAGAGCTTTAGCAGCACTATACAGCTATGGAGAATGGTTGAGTAGACCTAGAACAAGTGTGAGGGCATTCATAGTAAATAGAGAGAGAGCTGAAGAAATAATTCGGAGAGCTTTAGCTGAAGGAAGAAAATATATGCCTGATGTTGAGGCTTTTGAAGTATTAAAATGTTACGGGTTCAAGGCTGCTGAATGGATCGTAGCGAAGAATGTTGATGAAGCTGTAGAAGCTGCAGAGAAGATAGGTTATCCGGTCGTGATGAAGATAGCTTCTCCAGATATAGTGCACAAGTTTGACATCGGCGGAGTAGAGATAAGATTAGAAAACCCCGAAGAAGTGAAAGCAGCTTATAGTAGGATAATAAGTAATGTTAAGAAGAATGCTCCAAATGCAAGGATATGGGGTGTAACGGTTCAAGAAATGGTTAGGAATGGTGTTGAAGTAATCTTCGGTGTTAAGAGAGACCCGCTCTTCGGACCAGTTATAATGTTCGGGTTAGGAGGGATATATGTTGAGGCTTACAAGGATGTAAGCTTTAGACTTGCACCAATCCGTGAATTAAGCGCGTATCACATGATAGAAGAGATACGGGCAAGCCAGATACTGAAAGGATACAGGGGAGGAAAAGAAAGAGATATAGATGCATTAGCAGAAGGGCTTATGAGGCTCTCCCAACTCTCCCTCGAACAACCATACATAAGTGAACTCGACATAAACCCCGTTATAGTATCTGAGAAGGGGAAAGGGTTCAAAGCAGTAGATGCAAGAATAGTACTTAGAGAACCTAAGGAGAAAAATAGTAAACAATAGGACAAGATTTAATAAAAGTCTACCAAGAGAATACAGTGGGATGATGACCAACGTCCAAGTTGAATCATGATACACGACGGGCGGTCTGACCATAATCAATGGTATTAAACCAATTTTTATTTAGTTTTCATCAAAAAGGTTCGAGTCTCCACAAATTCATAATAACAAAACCTGAATTGGGAGAGTGCAGAATAACGTGCAAAACCTCTGGGTATCATATATCCTTCATCAAAGAGTACGATGCTAAGTATCATTATGATTAACTAAAGTAGCACATTGTTTTCATAGTAGATACGACTCTAACGATTTCAGTTTACCTGTCGGTGTGTCTACCTGGAGTCCTAAAAGCTCAAGAGTCGTTACACCTAAAATAAAGGTTGCATCTTGTGGGAGAAAGACTGTCAGAGATGTTACACCAACCCCTCTACTCCAATACACGCTTCCCCAATAGAATATTCTTCGAATCTACCGTCTCCTAGTTTAAGCATCCTCTTACCTGGCTCCACAACCCCTATGCTTCTCAGTAAGCTGCTTAGAACACCTATATATATGGCTCCACTGCCTGCCAGTAACTCCGACTCGACATGCTTACTCCTCTCAAGTGGGTTTGATATCCTGACTTTCAGCCGAATACTCTCTTTCTCTAAAGAGATCTGTAAATCTTATTATTGATTTTTCTGTTTTACACTTAAGGATGATGTTTTCATGAATGTCGAGCCTATTCACGCGGATGCTTTCTTTACCCTAGATGATTCTGGAAGATTCACAGAGATTCTCGTCTTCGATTACTTCGATAAAGAGGAATTCTATTATAAATTGATTGAAGATGAAGAAGCTTATAGAAAAGAGATGGAGAGATTAATAGATTCAATGAATTATTTCTTACGGCAGGAAGAAGTATATGTTAATGATGAAAGAGTAGACGTAGAAGTATCAATGATTAACCTAGAATTTAGAGGTGCTGCTGAACGCCCATCCATAATCTACATAATAGAGTTTAGTGGTAAAATTAGAGGCGGATTAAACGTATATGAGTGTAGATATGAATCTGGAGTAGCAGAATACGATTATGAAGTATACTGGGTCTTCCCATCAAATGTAGAAATCGTTGAAGCGAACCTTTCTGGAGAGACAGAAATCCTGAATAAAAGATTACTAGTATCCTCGGTGAGAAAAGGAGAAAAATACAACGGACATGAAAAAATAGTCTTTAGAGTGATTAGTTGAATTCTGAGACTAGGGATTCCTGATTCTAGATTTATTTTCATAACGTTCAGGTTTATTCTTTCTTGATTCTTTGCCGTATCTTTTCAACCTCATCCCTAGGTAGAGTTAATGCGGGCTTCTCGGGGAATAATCCTTGCGGCCTGAATAATACAAGAATTATTATTGCGAGTCCAACCAATATGTATTCAAACCATTGTGGGCTTATAGGTATGAATGCTGTTAACTCTGTTTTATACGCGTAGATTAGCGTTCTTATAACTGAAAAAGCAAAAACTCCAACAAGCATTCCTAGATTATTCCCTATCCCCCCCAGCATCATGTAAGCCCATGGCCAGAAGGTCCAAGTAAGCCTCGTATAGGTTACTGCTTTGAAGCTGCCCGTATAGAAAGCCCATAAAGCTCCACCTATAGCAGCTAGAGCTCCACCTACCATTAATGCTTGTGCTCTTAATCTAACTATATCTTTTCCATAAGCAGTAGCAGCAACCTCTGAATCTCTCATAGCTTTTAAAGCTCTCCCGAAAGGTGACCGTATCAATCTTTCTACGAAGATGAACACTACTAATCCGAAGCCGATAAGTATCAATACTACTCCTAGGTAGCGTTCAGGACCTACACCGATCCATCTAAAAACATCTGGAACATTTACGCCCTGCGTACCTCCAGCTATAGGGTCGACATTCCAGGCGATCGTATTCACGACGTCGCCGAAAGCAAGCAATGTTATTCCAAGGTAAGCTTCTTTCAGCCTTATAGCTGGATAGGAACATATGTATCCGATGAATGCTCCAAGAAGCGCTGCTAGAATTAGTGTAAAGAATAGTATCCCGACTGATAGTGAGACATTTACGGCTAGGATCCTGTTTATCTGGTCTACTATCTTAAAGTTTATTAGATGATCGGCATATTCAACTCCTGCTGGTAGCCCTATTAATGATGCAAGAAGCCTCCCTGGTATAGCTGCAGCAACGATTGCACCAGTGATCACGGCCAAGACTCTTCCAAACTGGGATATTCCTGCAATCCCCACCTCCAAGTTTAGGCTTACAGTGATTATAAGACCTATAGCAAAGTTTACTAATATATTTAGTATCAGGGGATGTATCTCAAACACCATATTTTTACACCTCCTTAGACCGAGACTTAATACGGAGAGGTTTCAACATGAATTTCTCAATCTTTATTCCAGCTAAGCCCTGGGGATATAAGAGTAGGGTCAAAACCATTGCGGCTAGAGGAATGATAAGCCTATATGCAAGAATCCAGCCTCCAAATGCTAAGGATAGTCCAGTTATCCCGAGATATTCACTTAAACCTACTAAGAATCCTCCGAATAAGCTTCCGAAAACGCTTGACAACCCGCCCACTATCGACCCAGCGAACATCGTTACAATGATTGTCATCCCTACCGTTGGGTAACCACTAATGGTTAAAGAGAGCAATCCACCTCCTAATCCGGCAAGAGCCCCTCCTAGAAACCATGAGAGGGCATAAACTTTCTCAGGGTTTATTCCAAGGACTGTTGCTAATGGTGTATTCTCGATCGTTGCCCTTACAGCAATACCGAATTTCGTCTTCTTTAAGAATAGATGTAACCCAACTATTGTTAAAACTACAACCGCTGAACTGATGAATGGGATTGCACGTATATTTACAGAGTCAGCCATGCCTAGTGAGATATCTCTCAATTCTAAGACAAAATATCTTGCATTAAGTTTATACTCTTCTGTAAGATAGTCTGTGAAAATGTTGATACATGCAAGTAGTATCAAGTCGGCTCCTAGGGTGGACATCATGAGAGTGATGGGTGATGCTCCCGCCTTCAGGAGATACCTATTGACACCGAAATAGATGAGTATGCCGAGTAACCCGGAGAATAACGCAGCGAGTGGAACGTAATAATAAGGTGTACCTCCTAGGAGGGAGAAGCCTGCAAATACGATATAGAATCCCCATCCAACCATAGAGGCATGAGCAAAATTGAATGTTCTGGTCGCCATATAGATCAAGGTTATCCCAGCAGCCGTAAGGGCTATCCCGCCCGAGTATGCGAATGCTTTGAGAATTAAATCCAACATCGTCCGATTACCTCACTTATCTTTAACATCTATGTAATTTCTAGGCTATAAAAATTAACGTTGATAATGTTTCCCAGAGTTCTACATGCTCAATATCAAGGGAAAAATTTTTAAGCGGATTCTATGTCTAATATTTGAAAAATCGGTGGTGAGTATGGTCGTCATATCCAAGCCTCTGGTTGCAGTGTTGTTTGTCATAGGGCTAGTAATAGGAGTTGCTGTAGGATATGCTGTAGCTGCGACGATTGCTCCACCTGTAGGGCCCGGGGCAGTCGCACCTACGCTGAAGGGCGAGGTGCCTATAGGTGCCCTATTACCTTTAACAGGCGTGCTTTCAAGCTATGGTGAAAATGATAAGGTTGCTCTAGAGTTTGCTGAGAAAGAAATAAATGAGTGGTTAAAAGCAAGGGGTGAAGAATGGTATATCAAGCTATACGTGGAAGATAGTGCAACCGATCCAAAGACGGCATTAGACAAGCTGATGACACTGCATGGAAAGGGGATCAAATTCATAATAGGACCAATGAGTAGCGCTGAAGTCAGTGAAATTAAATCTTATGCAGATGCGAATAACATCCTAGTCGTGTCTCAGTCATCAACAAGCCCAGCTCTAGCTATAGAAGGTGACTGGATATTCAGATATGTTCCAACAGACTTGGTTCAAGGACCTGCGGCAGCTAGAGTAGCCTACGACCAAGGGGTCAGATACTTGGTACAGGTTTGGAGAGGAGATACTTGGGGTGATGGATTAGCACGTGCAACTCGTGAAGCCTTCCTGAATCTCCTAAAGAAAACAGGGCAGACTGGAGATGTTATAGAGGGAGTAAGATACGACCCTGCAGCTAAAGAATTCTCGGCGGAAGCTGCTAAGCTTGCCAGCCTCATAACAGACCTAGTAAACAAGTATGGAAAAGATAAGGTAGGGATAGATGCTATAGGCTTCGAAGAAATGATAGCGTTCATAGCTGCAGCTAAGGCTTATCCAATACTCTCCGAGGTTAAGTGGGTTGGCTCCGATGGTACTGCAGGTGTAAGCGGCCTAGTCAAAGAAGCAGACTTAGCTGAATTCTGTATAAAGGTTCAATTCCTTAGCCCCATCAACGCCCCAGGCGCCTCACCTCATCTTGAAAAAGTGAAAAAGGCCGTTAGAGAAAAGCTTGGAAGAGATCCCGAGCCATACGCATACAACTCCTACGATGGGTTATGGACCATAGCGCTAGCATTAGACATGGTAGATAAATACGACTCAAAAGCAGTAAAAGACATACTACCCGAAGTGGTAAAGAGATACTATGGGGCCTCAGGATACTTTGAGCTGGATGCAGCAGGCGATAAAGCATTCGGAGATTACGAGCTCTGGATCCCGTGGAGAGTGGATGGCGGATACGACTGGAAGATAGCTGGCATCTGGCATGGTGTCACAGATACCATAGAATGGGCACCATGGTGGACGGCTGCAGTTAAATGAGGTAGAAGATAACGCCAACAAGAAAACCTTTAATACCCTATTTTTTATTGATGGTGATCAGGTTGGTGGAACTAGATAGAAGGGTTTTATGGACAGAAAGCCTAAGTAAGTATTTCGGAGGCCTTGCAGCAGTCAAGAATGTAAACCTTAGTGTCAGAGAGAAGACCGTCACCATGCTTATCGGTCCGAATGGTGCAGGCAAGACTACATTTGTAAATCTTTGTACAGGGGTTCTCAAACCTGATTCCGGAAAAATATACTTCATGGGTAAAGATATAACGGGTTGGCCCTCTCACAAGATCTATAGTGAGGGGTTTGTACGTACTTTCCAGATACCTTCACCTTTCTTGAAACTTACTGTTTTGGAGAATGTATTGGCTTCACTGAGGAGTGATGCAGAGAATCCTGTCAAGGCTCCTTTCAGGAATCTCTGGGTAAAGGAGGAGGAAGAAAACATTGAGAGAGCATTCAGGATGCTCGCTAAAGTCGGTCTCGAAGATGTCTGGTATTATGAAGCATTTAGGCTTGGAGGCGCACAGCTTAAGATGCTCGAGGTTGCTAGAGCGCTAGCTACTGGCGCAAAGCTTATAGCTCTTGATGAGCCTATCGGTGGTGTCGACCCAGCATACGCAGGAGACATATTAGGCTATGTCAGAAATATTAAGGATAGCTGGGGTATAAGCTTCCTCTTAATAGAACATAGGATAGATATAGCGTTACCATTCGCTGACTATGTATACGTTATGGATCGTGGGTCAGTGATATTTGAGGGTCTGCCAGGCGAAGTTGAGAAGAATCCGAAGGTAATCGAGGTATACCTGGGGTGAAGGGAAACGGTAATCCTTGAGACTTCATCTCTATATTCTGGCTATGGTAAGATCAAGGTATTGTTTGATGTAAACTTTAAGGCAGAAGATAAGAAGATAACAGTTGTTGTCGGTCCTAATGGTGCAGGGAAGACCACGCTTCTAAATAGTATCATGGGCTTAGCGACGATACATGGAGGCGACGTACTATTCGAAGGTAGGAAGCTGAATGGGATACCCACATATAAGATAGCTAAGATGGGTATAGCTTACCTACCTCAGATGGGAAACGTACTTGCTGAGTTAACAGTTGAAGAGAACCTGAAGATTGCTGGCTATCTACTACCAGTAAGCGAAGTAAAAGATAGAATAGGGGAAATCCTTGACATATTCCCGGTTTTGAAGGAGTTTATTCGTAGGAAGGCTGGGACGTTAAGCGGTGGGGAGAGGAGGATGCTAGCCATAGGCATGGCTCTTATGAGGAGACCTAAGGTCCTGCTTCTAGATGAGATGTCAACAGACCTTGCACCAATACTAGTGAAGAAAGTTATGGGGAAAGTAGTTCAAGTAAGAGATGATCTTGGCTTAACAATAATTATGGTTGAGCAAGCAGCTAGAAAAGCATTAGAAATAGGTGATAGGGCATATCTTCTGGTAAGCGGTACAGTAAGATATGAAGGTGGAGCCCAAGAACTCTTACAGCACCCAGAGCTTGCTAGACTGTATCTAGGGGTAGCACAAGCATAACTATTTTCTAGACAGACAGCAACCTCAACCGACCATAATACGACTAGGCCGTAGTTTAGAGAGTATTTTAGACATTATGCGTCTACTTAATGTAAAGAGAGATCCCTTATAAGGCACTGTTAAAGCTATAATCACCTAGAGCAGAGATGTCATACAAAGTATTGATTAGAGAGTCGCTCTCTATAGTAGCGCTCTTCACATTCTTCCTATTAGTATTAATCCTAGTAGTCGGTCTAGCCTACTACCTACAAGAGTTCGGTGCCTCAGCCGTAAGAGAATTTTTCGGGGTAGCCTGGATAAAGCTGCCGAACAATATAGTCTATTCATAGGGCTAATTAAAATATAAGAAACTTCCCGTCTCATTTCTTACTAGTATGAGGAACAGAAGAGTAGAGATAATCGCTGTTGAAGGCATCCCAGAAATAGGGGAAGCCATGGATCTTGGAGAGATAATAGTTAACGCTGTATGGAAGATGGGCTTAGAATTAAGAGATAGAGATATAATTGTTGTAAGCCATATAATTGTTTCAAAAGCTGAGGGGAGGATAGTAAATCTCTCAGATATTAAGACTTCTGAATTCGCAAAGAATATTGCTGAAGAATCTGGTAAAGACCCTAGACTTGTTGAACTTGTATTGAGAGAGTCTAAGAGGATCGTTAGAATGAGAAGAGGATTAATAATATCTGAGACTATCAATAGGTTGATATGTGCAAATGCTGGTGTAGATTTATCTAATGCTGGGAGAGGGAGAGCGGCCATGCTTCCATTAGACCCAGACGATTCAGCTAGAAAGATAAGAAACAGGATAAAAGAACTAGCTAACGTAGATGTTGCAGTCATAATATCTGATACGCATGGTAGACCTCTAAGGAATGGTGCAGTAAATATAGCGATTGGGTGCTCAGGGCTTGAACCATTGCTTGATAGAAGAGGTGAAGTAGATATGTATGGTAGAGTACTGGCTTCTAAGATCATATGTGTAGCAGACGAACTGGCTTCTGCAGCTGAGCTAGTTATAGGTCAAGCAGACGAAAAAACCCCAGTCGCGATAATTAGAGGATACATGTATAAACCTTCAGAAACACCTGCGAAAGTAATTCCTAGGAGAGAAGAAGATGACCTCTTCCTCTAAATACATAGTAGCTAGAATACTAACAACGTACCTCAAGCTAACATCTAGAGGTGAGCAGCCAACAACCAGTAGGATATCTAGCGAGTCTCTAGTTGGAGAAGAAATAACTAGAAACATATTGAAAGATTATGGATTAGAAGGTGAAGCATCATCTAAAAAGAGAGTTAAAGCTGCAGTAACCGCCTTAACGATAGGCGTTGAAGGAGATAGAATAGCCAAGTATCTCTACTGGAGAGAATTTGAAGAATTATCTGCTGAACTAATGAAGATAGCTGGATACACAGTATATCTAGATACTAGGATAGTTGAAGATGGGAAAAGATATCAAATAGACTTAACAGCCTACAATACAGGCTTACTACTAGTAGTAGATTGTAAACATTGGGTTAAGCCACCAGCCTACACTCAGAGACGTAGAATAATCTCTAACCAGGAAAAGAGGATAAAAGCTTTAATGAAGCTTGAAGGAGATGTTCAGGTAAATATAATTCCTATAGTCCTCACGCTTTATGAGCCAAGAGAACTTATCGTAGAAGGATACCCCTACGTACCAATCCAGAAAATATCGGGATTCATAGAGTGGCTTCAAAACAATTATCCACATATAAAATGCTTCAAGACTAGAATCTCCCTAGAGAAGCTAAAAGCATCTTCCAAGAGAGTAATATCTAAATCACACTATGAAGAACTATAATTGCCCAATGAAGAACCCATAGCTCACACTGAAGCATGATGACCCATAGGGTCACTGAGGGTAGGCATCTCAACAAAAAAAGGAAACAAAAGTAAGCAGCGATATCTTCACTCTCATAGATGGCTAAGAGCTATTCTAAGGCTCGCATCTAAATTCCTAGTAAATGCTCTGTTATAAGGTTTGAGGAATAAGTTATGCAAGGTATCGTAGACTTAAATACTTGGTTGCTATCGTTTATGAACGTAGAAACCTTTCAATACAGAAACTAGTTGAGTAGCTGGAGGTATGTAGGAATAATAAGAAAGAACTTGTACTAGCAGTCGTTGATAGAAGAAATGAAGTAGTATACTATAAGGTTAAGTCGGTTGATCTAGTACCATGAGATTTGAGTTAAGAATTGTTTTCAGGTTTAAAGTTGAACATCATCTTACTAGTATTCAGGGACGTCTAAGACTACAGTCTTCCTACCATCATGAATATAATACCATACAAAGTCTCTGAACTTCATCATGTCCATCAAA
>Ga0080004_1220287_pt1 | contig 27863 bp, 26 predicted proteins | sample WasSprMetagenome_FD_69207 | JGI IMG/M metagenome (GOLD analysis project Ga0080004, IMG submission 69207) | Sulfidic aquatic microbial communities from Washburn Spring, Yellowstone National Park, USA - WS (SPADES assembly) (version 2) | ecosystem: Environmental > Aquatic > Thermal springs > Hot... | reverse complement strand
CTGGCCGCTGCGAGGGTCGAGGGCGAACGGGATGTTGCAGCCGCCCCTGATCCCCAGGTAGCGGATGATGCGCAGGGCGGCCGAACGGAGCATCTGGTACTCCCGGTCCGTGAGGGTCTGGGTGGGGGCCACCACGATGGAGTCACCCGTGTGCACCCCCATGGGGTCCAGGTTCTCCATGCTGCACACGGTGATACAGTTATCGCGGCCATCTCGCATGACCTCGTACTCGATTTCCTTCCAGCCCAACAGGCTCTTTTCCACCAGCACCTGACTGATGGGCGAAAACCTGAGCCCGCGCAGGGCCACCTCCTCCAGTTCCCGCGGGCCCCGCGCCACGCCCCCGCCGGTGCCCCCCAGCGTGAAGGCGGGGCGCACCACCACGGGGTAACCGATGCGGTCCGCGAGCTCGAGGGCCGCAGCCACCGAGGACGCCGTGCCGCTAGGGGGTACGGGCTCCCCCAGGGCCGCCATCGCCGCCCGGAACTTCTCCCGGTCCTCTGCCTGCTCGATGGCCTCCAGGGGAGTCCCCAGCAGTTCCACGCCGAAGCGGTCGAGCAGCCCCTCCCGGTGCAGTGCCACGGCGAGATTCAGCCCCACCTGTCCGCCCAGGGTGGCCAGGACTCCGTCCGGCCTCTCCCGGGCCAGGATGGCAGCGGCGGTCTCCACCGTGAGGGGCTCCAGGTACACCCGGTCCGCCATGTAGGTGTCGGTCATGATGGTGGCGGGGTTGGGGTTGCACAGGACAACCTCCACCCCTTCCTCGCGCAGGGACTGGCAGGCCTGACTGCCCGCATAGTCGAACTCGGCCGCCTGCCCGATCACGATCGGGCCCGACCCTATGACCAGCACCTTCCCGGGCTTCCGCCCCATCGTCCTGCCCCACCCCCCGCACTGCGCCATGAGCCCTCAGCCGGCCTTGCGCTCGTCGGCGTGTTCCCCTCCCTGCCAGGCACCGCCGGTGACCATGGCGAGGAAACGGTCGAAAAGATGTCCCGTGTCGCCGGGGCCGGGACCGGCTTCCGGGTGGTACTGGACGCTGAAGGCCTGGCGTCCGGGAAACTCCAGCCCTTCCACGGTGCCGTCGTTGAGATTGCGGGCCGACACCGTCACACCCGCGGGGAGCCCCTCCTCGGCCACGGCGTAACCGTGGTTCTGCGAGGTAATGAACACGCGACCGAGATTGAGGTCGCAAACGGGGTGGTTGGCCCCCCGGTGGCCGTACTTGAGACGGAAGGTGCGGGCCCCCACGGCCAGGGCCATCACCTGGTGGCCGAGGCAGATCCCGAACAGCGGTACCCTGCCCAGCAATTCCCTGGCGGCGGCGATGGCGCAGGTGGCATCCTCCGGGTCCCCGGGACCGTTGGAGAGCACCACGCCCCGGGGCCGGAAGGACATTATTTCCGCCGCGGTGGCCGTGGCCGGCACCACGGTGACGCTGCACCCCCGCCGCACCAGGGCCTGCAGGATGCCGGCCTTCACCCCCAGGTCGACCACCACCACCCGCGGCCCCCGCCCGGACAGGTGGTAGGGCCGGGAGCAGGTGGCCCGGTAGACCACCCCCCGCAGCGACACGGCCCGGGCCATGCGCACCAATTCCTCCACCATCCCCGGGGTGGCATCCACCCCCGCGGCGATGACGCCCCGCATGGTTCCGTGCCGGCGCAGGTGGCGCACCAGGGCGCGCGTGTCCACCCCCTGCAGCCCCACCACCCCGTGCGACCGCAGGAAGTCGTCCAGGCTCCAGCACGCCTCGCGGTGACTGGGGGAAAAGCAGGCCTCGTGTACCACCAGCCCGCTCAGCAGGGGGCGGGCGGACTGGAGGTCGCCTGCGGACACCCCGTAATTGCCCACCAGCGGGTAGGTGAGGGTGACGATCTGCCCGCAGTAAGAGGGGTCGGTGAGGATCTCCCCGTACCCGGTCATGCCGGTGTTGAAGACCACCTCGCCGCCCACCGTCCCGTGTGCGCCCAGCGCCTCCCCCCAGAACACCGTACCGTCCTCGAGCACCAGGGCCCCCGTCATCCCCCACACCCCCGAGTTCTGCATAATTATGCACTCTGTCTCATTATATTCCGCCGCGACCCCGTTGCCAACCCCCGCCCCGCGCGCCCGGCCCGCCGACGGCGGCCGGCGGGGTCAGGCCACTACTTCGCCCTCGCGCATGACCACGTGCCCCGCCACCACGGTGAGAACGGGCCAGCCCCGCAGCTTCCTGCCCGCCAGGGGGGTGTTCCTGCCCTTCGAGTAGAAGCGGTCAGGATCCACGGTCTTCTCCAGCCCGGGGTCGATCACGGTTACGTCCGCCGGCCCGCCCACGCGCAGGCTGCCCGCCTCCAGCCCCAGAATGCGGGCCGGACCCACCGTAAGCCGTTCCACCAGCGTCGCCGGCGGGATGACGCCCGCGTGCACTAGCTCGGTGACGAGGAGGGGTACCGCCGTCTCCAGACCCGAGATGCCGAAGGCAGCGTAGTTGTACTCCACCTCCTTGTCGTCGCGGTGGTGGGGGGCGTGGTCGGTGGCGATGGCATCCACGACGCCCTCGGCCAGGGCGCGTCGCAGGGCCTGCACGTCTTCTGCCGTGCGCAGGGGCGGGTTGACCTTGGTGTTGGTGTCGTAGGCGGTGTCGTGCACAAGCTGATCGGTGAGACAGAGGTGCACGGGGGTCACCTCGGCGGTCACGGGCAGCCCCTCGGCCCGGGCGCTCCGCAGGAGTTCCACCGTCCCCCGGGTGCTGGCGTGGGCGATGTGCACCCTGCCCCCCGTGAGCCGCGCCAGCATGATGTCACGGGCCACCATGATCTCTTCCGCCTCCGCCGGCATCCCCCGCAGCCCCAGCACCGTGGACCAGTACCCCAGGTGCATCACCGCGTCCCGTGTCAGCGAAGGCTCCTGGCAGTGGTCGATGATGGGCTTGCCGAAGGCCCGCGCGTACTGGAGGGCGCAGCGCATGACCTCGGCGTCGGCGATGGGGTGGCCGTCGTCGGAGAAGGCCACCGCCCCCGCCTCGGCCATGTCGCCCATCTCCGCCAGTTCCTTACCCTCCAGGCCGCGGGTGACGGCCCCCACCGGGAGCACCCGCACCACCGCCTTCTCCGCCGCCCGCGCCAGAATGGAGCGCACCATGGAGGCATCGTCCACCGGGGGCTTGGTGTTGGCCATGGCCACCACGGTGGTGAACCCGCCCGCCGCCGCCGCCCGCGTGCCGGAGGCGATGTCCTCCTTCCACTCCTCTCCCGGTTCCCGCAGGTGCACGTGCATGTCGATGAGTCCGGGGACCACCCACATGCCCCGGGCCTCGAACACCCGCGCCCCGTCGGCCTCCAGGCCGTGGCCGAGTTGCCTGACCACCCCGTCGAAAAGGAGCACGTCCATCTCCGCGTCGATCCCCTGGGCGGGGTCGATCACCCGCCCGCCCCGGATGAGCAGGGGTTCGGGATTACCACGCAGCCTCATTTTTCCTCTCCCCCTCCCAGCAGCAGGTACAGGATGGCCATGCGCACGGCCACGCCGTTGGTGACCTGCTCCTCAATGGTGGACTGGGGCGAATCCGCCACTTCCGACGAGATCTCGATGCCGCGGTTCATGGGCCCCGGGTGCATCAGCAGCGCGTCGGGCTTCGCCAGGTCCAGACGCTCCCGGGTGATACCCCACAGGCGGGAGTACTCGCGCGCGCTGGGGAAAAGCCCCCGCTGCTGGCGCTCCAGCTGCAGCCGCAGCACCATCACCACGTCGGCGTCCCTCACCGCCTCCTCCACCCGGGTGGTGGCCTCAACCCCCATCCTCTCTATCTCGGGAGGCAGCAGGGTGGGCGGGCCTGACACCACCACCGAAGCCCCCATCTTCTTCAGCCCCCAGATGTTGGAGCGCGCCACCCGCGAATGGTAAATGTCGCCAATTATGGCCACGCGCAAGCCTTCCAGGCGACCCTTTTTCTCCCGCATGGTGAACATGTCCAGCAAGCCCTGGGTGGGGTGCTCGTGCATGCCGTCACCCCCGTTGATGACGGGCACGTCCAGCACCCGGGCCAGGAAGTGGCACGACCCCGACACCGGGTGACGCATGATCACGCAGTCGGACCCCATCACCTGCAGGGTGCGGGCGGTATCCTTGAGGGTCTCCCCCTTCTGCACGCTCGAGGTGGCGGTGGCGATGGACACGGTGTCCGCCGACATGTACTTCGCCGCCAGCTCGAAGGAAGTTCGCGTGCGCGTGCTGGGCTCGTAAAAGAGCGTCACCACCGTCTTGCCCCGCAGGGTGGGCACCTTCTTGATGGGGCGGTAAATGATCTCCTTCATGGACTGGGCGGTGTCCAGGATCAGCTCCATGTCCTCGCGGGGCATCTCCTCGAGGGCGAGGATGTGCCGGCTCTTCAGCTTCACCCCAAATCCCCCCTTCTACCTCAAAACCCCCCGGCCGGCCGGCCGGGGGGTTCCCCTCCTGCCCTTGCCGGCCTCGCGGTGCCGTCTTAAAGGGCCTCTATGCGACCTCTTCGATTACGACTGCGTCTTCTCCGTCTATCTCCTTCAACTTCACGTGGATGATTTCTCTTCGCGAGGTGGGAACGTTCTTGCCCACGTAATCCGCCCGTATGGGCAACTCCCGGTGGCCCCGGTCGACGAGCACTGCCAGCTGGATGAGGGCCGGGCGCCCCAGGTCCATGATGGCGTCCAGGGCCGCCCTGACCGTGCGGCCCGTGTACAGCACGTCGTCAACCAGCACCACCTTCTTCCCCTGCACGCTGAAAGGAACGTCCGTCCGGTGTACCACGGGGTGATCGGAACGCAGGGTAAGGTCGTCGCGGTACAGGGTGATGTCCAGGCTACCCACGGGAATCCGCCGCCCCTCGATGGCCTCGATCTGCCTGGCCAGCCGCTCCGCCAGAGGCACGCCGCGCCGGCGGATGCCCACCAGCACCAGCCCCTCGACCCCCTTGTTCTTCTCCAGGATCTCGTGGGCGATGCGGGTGATGGCCCGGCGCATGGCCTCTTCGTCCATGATGCGCGCCTTCTCGGTGACCAAATCCCTCCCCCTCCTTCCGCACCCCGGGGCACAAAAAAACTTCTTGCCGACCAGCAAGAAGTTATTCATGCCCGGATGCTCCTTGCTGGTCTCACGGGACCAGCTTAAAGGTTGGTTGTCCCCTGTACTTTACCACCCGCCCTCACCCCTGTCAAGGACTCTTGCAATTTTGCAGTCGAAATGCATAATTACAGGAGGAGGTGCGGCATGGCCCTGCGGTACATCAAGAGATCGTTGGAACCTGTCCTCGAGAAGGCGGTCTCCGAGTTCCCCGCAGTTGTCCTGACCGGGCCGCGGCAATCCGGCAAGACGACGCTCCTCAAGCACATGTTTGGCGGGCACTACCGCTACGTATCCCTTGAGCTTCCGGATGTCCGTGCGGCTGCCAGGGAAGACCCCAGGGGATTCCTTAGCATGTACTCACCGCCGGTCATCCTCGACGAGGTCCAGTACGCGCCGGACCTGTTGCCCTACGTGAAGGAACGGATAGATGCTCACCGGGACCGGAACGGGCAGTACCTGCTCACCGGCTCCCAGAACCTCCTGCTCATGGAGAAGGTCACCGAATCCCTGGCCGGACGGGCAGCCATGCTTCGCCTGCTGCCGCTATCCCGCCGAGAGGCAGAAGGACGGCCCCACGCCCCTCTTCCCTGGGAGTCCACGGAACCGGCCGGCACAGAGAAAGCAAGTTCATACCGGGACATCTGGCACGACTTTATCCGCGGCGGCTACCCCGAACTGGTGGCCAACCCCGGGCGCGACATCAGCCTGTGGCACGCGAGCTACGTCCAGACCTACCTCGAGCGGGACGTGCGCACGCTCCGGCAGGTCGGTGACCTCTCCCAGTTCCAGAGCTTCCTCAGGGCGCTGGCGGCACGAACCGCCCAGCTTCTGAACCTGACCGACCTGGCCCGGGACCTCGGCGTGGCGGTCAACACCGTCAAGGCCTGGCTTTCCGTACTGGAAGCCACTCACCAGATCATTATCCTGAGGCCCTATCTCGCCAACGTGGGAAAGAGGCTGGTCAAAACCCCGAAGGTCTACTTCACCGACGTCGGCACCCTGTGTTACCTGACCGGCCTCAAAGATCCCGAACACGCGGCCTCCGGTCCCATGGCCGGACCCATCATGGAAACGGCTGTTCTTTCCGAGATCGTCAAAACGCTCACGCATCGCGGGCTAGAACCGCAGGTCTACTTCTGGAGGACTTCTGCCGGCACCGAAGTGGACATCGTGGTCGAGACAGCCGGCAAGCTCGTGCCCATCGAAGTGAAGCTTTCGGCCACGCCGCGGCCCGCGTTTGCCGCCTCCATCAAGACATTCCAGGAGGATTTCGGTAGCAGAGCCATGCCCGGCTACGTGGTCCACCCCGGCGACGTCCGCCTGCCCCTGGGGCCACAGGTGACCGCCCTGCCATTCGCCGAACTGTAGGGGGCAGCCGCACTAACCCCTACGTGGGCGGCGGCTGCCCCGCCCGACCCCGCACCACCCCTACGTGGGCGGCGGCTGCCCATCCCGACCGCGCACCACCCCCACGTGGGCGACGGCCCACGCGACCCCACACCCGGCGGCGGGAGGACGCGGGCGCGGTCGTGCTAGCGGAAGAGCACTTCCGCCACCCGCTCCAGCATCTTGATGCCCTGCACTTCCGTCTCGAAGAGGGGCACCACCGCCCGCACGTCCGGGAACAGTTCCTTGATCTGGGCCAGGTACTCCTGCTGCATCATCACCCGGTTGAGAACGAACTCCGACGTGCTGGCGGAGATGACGCTGGGGTCGATGACGCCGTTCACCACCACTCCCCCCACCGGGATGCCGAAGTCGTGGAACCAGCCGATGAAGCGCCTGATCACGGCTATGGGCAGCGCCTCCGGCAGGGTCACGAAGTAGAACGCGGTGCGGGAGGCGTCGGTGAGCAGGCGGTTGGCCTGGGCGATGCGCTCCCGGAAGGAAATCAGGTAGTCCATGAGGGGGTCCTTCTCCTGTTTCTTCCGGAAGGAGAGGGCCAGCCGCATGGCCTGGGCCTCCTTGCGGCTCTCCACCATTTTCTCCACCCAGAGGGAGTACACTTTGGACATGCCCAGCAGCCGGCGGGCGTTGGCGGTGGGGGCGGTGTCGAAGACGTACACCTCGTACCTGTCCTCGAACATGATGTTGATCATGTTCTCGAACATGGCCGACTCCTCAAAAGAGGGGTTCATGGTGGCGGTCTCCACGAAGGCGTCCGACTCGGTGGGGATGTCGGCGTACTTGAGGAACCAGCGGATCTTCTCGCGGATTTCCTCCTTGGACCGCCTGATGGTGTCGGCGGTGTCGATCTCGTGGGCAAACAGCCCGGGCACCCCGGCCACTTCCCGCTCGGCCCCGAACACGTTCTGCCCCAGCAGGGCGGACAGGCTGTGCACGGGGTTGGTGGAAGCCAGCAGGGTCCTGCGGCCCTGGCGGGCGTACCAGAGGGCGGCCGCCCCCGCCATCACCGTCTTGCCCACCCCGCCCTTACCCCCGAAGAACACGTACTTCAGGTCGGGGTGCCGCCGGGTGAATTCCAGCAGGCTCTCCCTGACCAGTTCCTCCGCAGGAATGAACGAAATCTGCGCTGCCGTGCTCACGCCACCCACCCCCTAGTTGCCGAACAGGACGCCGGCCATCTTCTCGATCATGGCCATGCCCCGGATGTCCCGCTCCATCTCCGGGACCTCGGCCAGGATGCGCCCGGCGAACTCGCGGCGGATGCGCTCCAGGTTGCCCCTCTGCATGAGGATGCGGTTGCGCAGGTACTCGGGGATGTCCTGCTCCAGCAGGGCGGGCGGCACCACCCGGTTGACCACGTACCCCCGGATGGGGACGTCGTACTTGCTGAAGAGGCCGGCGGCCTTGATGGTGTCCTCGATGACCATCTCCTCCGGGGTCACCACGAAGAAGAAGGCGGTGCGCTGGGGATCGGTCAGGATGGAGGACGACTTGTTGATGCGGTCGCGGATGTATACCAGTTCGTTGAGGATGCGATCCTCCTCCGTCTCCTTCTCCCGGCGGATGGTGGCCACCACGGCGTCGTACTTGCGCATCTCCTCCCGCAAGCCGGTGATCTTGGTGATCCAGGCATCGTAAACCGAGGCCATGCTCAGGTAGTAGAGGGCGTGGCCGAGGGGCACCAGGTCGTAGATGTAATAGTCGTAGCCCCCCTTGACCACGATGTCCACCACCTGGTCGAAGATGGCGCTCTCCTCCATGGCCGGCTCCGCCGAAGCGGCCCGGATGTAGTTCTCGATCTCGTCCGGGATCCGGTCCATGCCGTACATGTCCCGGATCTTCTGGCGGACCTCTTCCTGGTACTCGGCGATGCGCCGGTCGGCGTCGATCTCGCAGGCGTAGAGGTTGGGGGCAATCTCCACCTCACCCTTGCCGAAGATGTCGCGCTCGAAGATGTCCGAGAGGGAAGCCTGGGGGTCGACGGAAAATACCAGCACGCGGTGGCCCTGAGCCGCCAGCCAGTGGGCGGCGGCGGCGGAAAATGTGGTTTTCCCCAGGCCCCCTTTTCCCCCGAACATGATGTAGCGGATGCCGGGGTTGTCCCGGAAAAACTGCGCCAGCGACAAGGCGTCGGTACCTCCCTTTCAATCCCGATTCTCAACGAACAGGGCCCCATGCCTGCGGCGCCGGCGGTTCCGGGAGAGGCCACCCCCCGGGGCACCCCGACACCCTCGGGCGCGCCGGGCCCGCACGGGTACGCAGGCGCCGCCGAGCCGCAGGGGTTGCGGGGCCGGGTCAGTAGATGGCATCGGTGAGGTCCTTTTCCCGCAGCATGCGGCGCTTCCAGGTGGCGATCTGGGGTACCACGTAAGGCAGGAGGCGGAGGGAGTAATAGGGCGGCAGGATCGGTACCCCCAGCAGGTCGCCCATGGTGATGAGGATGAAGAGGTGCTCCATGCTGGAGCGCGTCTTCAAGGCAAAGCGCGCCATATCGTGGGCCGCCATGCCGTAGATGAACTCCTTGAGGGCAGATCCCACCGTCTCCCGCGGAGGCTTCTCGCCCGTCGACGTCGGCCCGGAACCTCGCTTAAAAAAGCGCATCCAGTATCCCCTTTCCCGGAGGGGGTGCCGGAGGGTTCCCCCCGCCCGGCCAACCGGGCCCGCTGCGGCGAGCCCCCCGGCACCGCCCGTCAGACTAGTCAGCCGTGCTGGCGCTCTGGCCCGCCTGCGCGGCAGCGGGACGGGCGCTGAAGAACACCCGCAGTCCGTCCACCACCAGCACGAGTGCCGCCAGCACCAGGACAAAGGCGATGACGCCAGAGATGTAGTTACCGCCCACCGCCACGGCCAGGGTCTGCCCGGCGGGGGGCTTGGCCGCACCTGCCAGCAGCCGGGAGGCGGTCTGGAACAGCTTGACCCCCGTCATCACCAGCGCAACGACGGTGGTCACGAACATGAACAGCATGGGCCAGAAGGTGAAGTGCCAGCTGCGGCCCGACTGCTTGAGCCAGATGGACACCAGCATGAGGGCCAGGGCGGCCATGAGCTGGTTGGAGCCCCCGAACAGGGTCCAGATGTACTGCCAGGTCCCGGTGGCGATCAGGATCCAGCAGATGAGCGCCACCAGGGCGGCGGTCACGTACATGTTGCGCATCACGGGGATGTAGTCGCCCAGGAGTTCCGTGGTGGAGAGGCGCGCCACCCGCAGCACCAGCTGCATGACCGTGATGGCCAGGATGACGTACATGGCACCGGCGAAGGCCTTACCGAAATCCGGCGAGATGCCCAGGAAGTTGAGCAAGCCCGACATCCCGGTGGCGAATATGAAGGCCGGGCCCTTGGCCAGAGCGCCGCCGTAGTCCTTGAAGCTGGCGAAGGTGGCCGCGGCGATGATGATGGACAGGGTGGCCAGCACCATCTCGGAGATCATGGCCCCGGCCCCCACGTAGCGGGCGTCCGTCTCCTTCTCGAGCTGGCGGGCGCTACCCGAGCTGGAAACCAGGCTGTGCCACCCCGAGATGGCGCCGCAAGCTACGGTCACGAAGAGGAGGGGCCAGACGGGACCGAGGGGGATGGTCCAGCTGGTGAAGGCGGGGATGGTGAAGCCGGGATGCCCGACCAGGACCCCTATACCGGCCCCGATCATGCCCAGGAACACGAGGTAGAACGAGATGTAGTTGATGGGCTGGCCGTAGAGCCAGATGGGGAGCACGGCACCGGCGTAAGAGAACGCCAGGGCGAACAGGACCCAGGTCATGGGCGACGCCTTGATGGGAAGCGCCGTGCCCAGCCAGATGGCCAGCAGGGCCAGCACCACCATGCCCAGGGTAGTGTAGACGATGTCGGCGTGCCTGCGGTAAATCAGGTAGCCGGCGCCCAGCCCCACGATGACGAGGCCCACGATCGCCACCGGCACCGAAGGGACGGCCGCCATCATGTCGCCCACGATCTTCCCGAAGGCCGCCACGATGAGGATCAGGTAGAAGAAAATGAAGGCCAGTAGCGTGATGCGGCCCCGGGGGGAAATGAGGCGGTAACTCAGGGCGCCGAAAGTCTGGCCCTCGTTGCGCACCCCGATCATGACGCTGGTGTAGTCCTGCACCCATCCGATGAGCATGGTCCCGAAGATGACCCAGAGGAAGGCGGGCAACCACCCCCACTGCATGGCGATGATGGGGCCCGTCACGGGACCGAGGGCGGCGATGGACTTGAACTGGTAACCGAAGAGCACGTGCCTGCTGGTGGGCATGAAGTCCACCCCGTCCATGTAGAGCCGGGCCGGGGTGGCCTTGCGGGGGTCAGCCTGGATGACGCGCTGGTCGATGTAGCGAGCGTAGACGTAGTACGTGAACAGACCTGCCGCCAGGGAGAGGACGAGCGCAAGCGCACTGTTCACGGTTCACCCGCTCCTTTCTGACCTATTTCCGGCTGCCCGACCTGCTTTCTCCACTCCTAGTGCCCGCTACCACCTCCCGACCCCCAGTTTACAGTACAATCACACTCCTCTCAAGGGTGAGGGAATGAGCAGCACATTGCCGGCACGAATGCGCCCACAGCGGGCCTGAGCGCAGCGCGGTCAAATACCCGGGCGGTACGGACGGCATGGGCGCGGTGGTTGGCGATGGCCCCCAGTACCGGCACTCCCGAATACGTCCCCATGATGCCGCGGATCCCAAAAATAAAAATGAGCGCGAACTTCTCCCGGCGGTCGACGCAGGAGACCACCAGCCGCCGGAACGGCCGCCACCCGGTAAAAACAAAGGCCACCGTGGCGACCACGCACATGCGGATGGCCATCTGCCCCAGGGACCGGGTGACCGCCAAATCCCCACCCCTGGAAGAATACGGCGGGCACCACCCCTTCTCCTGCCAGCATTACCGGCCAGAACCGGTTGTGCGCAGGGCTTCCAGGAGGCGCGTAAAGTCGTCGGGAGGGTCAGCGGTGAGGTCGACGGGCTCCCCCGTCCTGGGGTGGACGAAACGCAGGCGCCAGGCGTGCAGGGCCTGACCCGCGGGGAGGGGCAGGTCGCGCGGACAGGCCCGCTGGCCGCCGTACAGGCGGTCCCCCAGCACGGGATGCCCCAGGTGAGCCATGTGCACCCGCACCTGATGGGTCCGGCCCGTGACCAGGCGGGCCTCCAGCAGGGTGGCCCGCCCGAAACGCTCGCGCACGCGCCACCGGGTGATGGCCGGACGTCCCGTCTTCACCACGGCCATACGCTGCCGGTGCACGGGGTGCCGGCCCACGGGGGCGTCCACCTCTCCCTCCTCAGCGGGCATGTCCCCTGCCACCACCGCCAGGTAGTGGCGGGCCAGACGGCGGTCCTTCAACTGGGCCTGCAGGGCAACCAGGGCCTCCTCGTTTTTGGCCACCACCAGCAGCCCCGTGGTGTCCTTGTCCAGGCGGTGCACGATACCCGGCCGGATGACATCACCCACCGGCCCCAGGTCGGGGCAGTGGGCCAGCACGGCGTTCACCAGCGTGCCCCGGGGGTTACCCGCCCCCGGATGTACCACCAGGCCGCGCGGCTTGTTCACCACCAGCAGGTCGGCGTCCTCGTAGACGATGTCCAGGGGAATGTCCTCCGCCTCAAGGCGCGCGGGTTCGGGATCGGGTACCAGGACCTCCACTGTCTGGCCCGGTTGCACCTCGAAGGCGGGTTTCCGGGGCAAGCCGTCCACGGTGACCAGTCCGGCGGTGATCAAACGCTGCACGCGGGACCGGCTCAGGCCGAGTTCCTCCAGCCCAGCCAGGAAGCGATCCAGCCTCCCGCCGGCCCCTGCCGGCACCACGGTGGTGAACCTGCGCAACCTCACGCCCCCCGCTCGCCAGCGGCGCCCCCGGTACCCCTGCCTCCCCGCGCCAGGGACAGGACGAGAAGGCCCGCCCCGGCCACGATGAAAACGTCGGCCAGATTGAACACCGGCCACACCCGGAAATCCAGAAAGTCGGTCACCAGCCCGCCCGCCACGCGGTCAAACAGATTGCCCAGCGCACCCCCTACGAGGAAGCCGCCTGCCAGCGGTGCCACGGGGTGCTGCCGGGCCAGCGCGGGGACAGCCCAGATCGCCGCCAGGCTGACGACGGCGGGAAGCAGGAGCAGCAGCCCATCCCACTCGGGCAGCAGGCCGAAGGCAGCGCCGGGGTTACGCACGTGGGTCAGGTGGAAGACGCCGGGCCACACCGGCACCGACTGTCCCGGACTCAGGCTGCGGACGACCAGCCCCTTACTCAACCGGTCGAGCGCGACCACCAGCCCCGCCCAACCCACCAGTGCCAGCAGGGGCCGCCCCCGCCCCGTCCCGTTGGCGGCCTCGACTCCCTCCTGCGCCCCCATACGACCTCGCCCTTGCTGCGCCATCGCTTATGAGCATAGCACAGCGCACGCCCGCTGGCACGGCCACCGGCACCTTCCGCCGAGGTGGCCGCCGTGGCCGGGCGCACCGCCCCCGGCAGGCCAGGTGGCCGCGGTGGCGCGGGCGGGGCGCGTTCAGCGGGGGAGGTGACCGCGGTGGCGCGGACGTCCCGGGGACCGGCGTCGGCTGGCATCGTAATCAGCCATGCTGGGGTCGTCCTGCGGACCCTGGGAGGTCCCGTACTGGGCCACGTCCTCCCAGGCGTCCTCGGCGTCATACATGGACCCCTGGCGCCGCAGCCCCCGCAGGTGCCCGTAATGAGCGGAAATAACCTCTTCCTCGGGCGGGCGTCCCGGCCGCCGCCGGTACCCCCGGGCCGCCCGCCCCCGCTCTTCCTGCTGCCGCTGGCAGTCAACGCACAGGGTGGCCCAGGGGACAGCCTCCAGCCTCTCCGGGGGGATCTGGCTCCCGCACCGGGCGCAGCTGCCGTACGTACCTTCGTCCAGACGACGCTCGGCCTCCTCGATCTGGTGCAGGAGGAACCGGGGGTTGTCGGTCAGGCCCAGGTCCTTCTCCCTCTCGAACGTCTCCGAGCCCACGTCCGCCGGGTGGTTGTCGTAGACGGCCACCTCGCCGATGGAAGCCGTCAGGGGGTCACGCAGCCCCCGGTGCAGGCCCTCCAGTTCCCGCAGCGCGCGCTCGCGCTCCTCCCGGAGGCGCAGGCGGAAATGGTCCCGATCCCGTGCCCCCACCTGACCCACAACACTTCACCTCCCGGGGCGCCCCCGCTCCCGGCCCGACTCAGTGCGGCGCGCGCAGTTCCATCTCCACGATGCGCACCAGCTGCGCGATCCAGGACCCGATGACCGGCATGTTGGCCAGGAAACTGGACCGCAGCACCCAGATCACCACCCCCCCCAGGATGGTGAACCCGACGGCCATCCCCAGGCCCCGCGCCAGGCCGGCGAGCAGGTTCAGGTAGATGAGGCGGCCCGGACGCTCGAGGAGTTCCACGTACTCGGCCAGACGGGACTTCTCCAGGGCAAGCAGGACCTCGCGCAGGCGGTGTTCCAGGCGTTCGCCGAGGTCCGGCCGGCCGGGACCGCCGTCCACGCCGGGCATGGTTTCACCGCCATCCCTATTCTGCCCCGGCCTCTCCCCCGTACACCAACTCCCCGCCCACCACCACCAGCACCGGCCGCACGTCCTTCAGTGCCAGAGGGTCCACCGCAAAGGGATCGGGGTCCCACACCACCAGGTCCGCCAGCTTCCCGGGAGAAATGGTTCCCTTTTCGGCTTCCTCACCCACGGCCCACGCTGCGCCCACCGTGAAACCGTAGAAGGCTTCCTCCACCGTCAGTTTCTGCTCCGGGTGCCAGCCCTCCGGGGGGTCGCCTTCGGTGTCACAGCGCGTGACCGCAGCGTAAACACCCAGCATGGGGGCGATGGGCTCCACGGGACAATCGCTGCCGAAGGCCACGGGGATGCCGTGGTCCAGGAAGGACCGCCAGGCGTAGGACAGGGCCGCGCGGGTCGGCCCCAGGCGCTTCTCGGCGAAGCGCTTGTCGCTGGAGACAAACCGCGGCTGCAGGTCGGCCACCGCCCCGCAGGCCTTCATGCGGGGGAACAGGTCAGCACGCATCACCTGACAGTGCACGAGCCGCGGTCGCGCCCAGGCGCCGGCCCCCGGCCGGTCAGCGGCACCGCAGCCCGCGCCCTCCAGGGCGTCCAGGGCCACCTCGATGGCCCTGTCCCCGATGGCGTGGATGGCCACCTGGATTCCGCTTCCCCGCGCCCGGGCCACCTGGTGCGCCAGCTCCGCCGGATCCATGGTGAGGATGCCGCAGGAAGAAGGGTTGTCGGCGTAAGGCTCCGAAAGAGCGGCCGTCCCTCCCCCCAGGGAGCCGTCCGCGAAAAACTTCGCCGCCCCCACCCGGAACCACTCGTCGCCCTGCCCCGATCTCCACCCCCGCTCCCCGACCTGCTCCAGCAGTTCGCCCGGGAAGTCCCACCACACGCGCAGGCGCATCCCCAGTTCCCGGGCCCGCCGGTAGGCAGCGGGGACGAAATCGACGCCCTGGTGGAAGCTGCCGTCGTTTGAGTGGACCGAGGTTATCCCCGTGGCCACCGCGTGCCGCGCACCGGCGACCAGGGCCCGGGCGAGTTCCTCAACCCCGGGAGGGGGGATGCGGGAGCGGACCAGTTCCATGGCGTCCTCGCGCAACACTCCCGTGGGCTCGCCGCGGTCGTCCCGGTCTATGGCCCCGCCCCTGGGGTCGGGGGTGTGCCGGGTGATGCCGGCGAGTTCAAGGGCCCTGCTGTTGGCCACCCCCACGTGTCCGCACACCCGGGTCAGGAAGACGGGATGGTGCGGAGCCACCGCATCCAGGTGATACCGCGAGGGTAGCACTCCCAGCAATTCCTGGTCCCAGCCCCGCCCCAGCAGCCAGGTCCCCGCCGGCTCCCGGGCGGCCCGGGCCCGCACCAGGTCCTGCAGCACCTCCAGGGAGCGAACCCCCTCCAGATCTATGTAGCCCAGACCCAGACCCAGCCAGGAAAGGTGCATGTGGCTGTCAATGAGACCCGGGGTCACCCGCCTGCCGTGCACTTTCACCACCCGCGTGGCGGGCCCGACCAGCGCCTCCACCTCCCCGTCCGTCCCCACCGCCAGGATGCGTCCCGCCCGGCACGCCACCGCCGAGCAGAGGGGCCGCGCGGCGTCCAGGGTGCTGACCTGCCCCCCCAGGAGCACGAGATCCGCCTGCACTCTTATCCCCCCTTTTCCGTGGGGGCTTCTTCCCCTCCTCCCCTTTCTCCTGCCCACCTACCCCGAGCCGCGACGGGCGGGGATGCGGGCGGACCGGCGGCGCAGCCACGCGGACGGACCGGCAGGGGAGGGTTCGGGCGATACATGAAAGACAGGGCCCGCCGGAAAAATAACGGGAGGAGGTGAGGGGATGGCTCTTTCCGGAGTGAAGTGCACGGTCGACAGCTGCCACTACTGGAGGGCTCCCAACCTGTGCGATGCCCCCAATATCGAGGTGGACATCAACCACAGCGGCCTGGGAGGAGAAACGGGTGCCGGCCGTGGCGCCGGCGGCCGCGGGGCCGCCATGGAGATCGGCGAGGTGGGCGTCTACCGGAGGGGCGCCGTAGAGCGCGAGGGCGCCTACGAAATAGGTGATCTGGACCTCGGCGCGGCGGCCCGGGGCGTGGAACCGGCCGGGAGGCCGGCGGCACGCAGGTCCGAGCACACCTGTTGCCGCACCTTCCGCCCCCGCGGCTGAAAGCGCGGTGTGCGGCAGCGGAAGACCATCAGACCCCCCATGCGGGTTGCCGCCATTCCGTGGGTGTGATACATTGCAGGTTAGTCCCGTAGCACACGACGCGGCAGCCGTTGGGGGGATCGACGTTGACGGCCTTTCTTTTCGTTTCAATGCTGGTGGCGGTCTCGGCGGTGGCGGGACTCATCGGGTCCATCATGGGTCTGGGAGGGGGGATCATCGTAATCCCCTTCCTCACCCTGGTGCTGGGCGTACCCATCCGGCTGGCCCTGGGAGCCAGCATCGTATCGGTCATCGCCACTTCCAGCGGGGCCGCCTCATCTTATGTGGCGGACCGCCTCACCAACCTGCGGGTGGGGATGTTTCTCGAACTGGGCACCACCACGGGCGCGGTCACGGGAGCCCTGCTGGCGGGGCTGGTGCCCACCCGTGGCCTCTACATTTTGTTCGGCCTGCTCCTGGCTTATTCGGCCTATTCCCTCTTCCAGAGGCGCCAGCAGGAGCTGCCCGCCCCCGTCGAGCCGGACCGGTTCTCCCGACGCCTCCAGCTACGGGGAGAATACTACGACCAGGCCCTGGGGCAGCGCGTCTCCTACCACGCCACCTGCGCCCTGCCCGCCCTGGCCACCATGTACGGAGCGGGCATCGCTTCGGGCCTGCTGGGCATAGGGAGCGGGGTATTCAAGGTGCTGGCCATGGACGGCCTCATGCGCCTGCCCATGAAGGTTTCCACCGCCACCTCCAACTTCATGATCGGGGTGACGGCGGCCGCCTCGGCGGGCGGATACTTCGCCCGAGGGGACGTGAACCCGCTGCTGGCAGGACCGGTGGCCCTGGGCGTCCTGCTGGGAGCACGGGTGGGGGCCCGCCTCATGACCCGGTTGCGCAACACTTTCCTGCGCAAAGCCTTCATCCCCATCCTGCTCTACATCTCCGCGGAAATGCTCCTCCGGGGCATCAGGGGGTGACACCGTTGTCGGCCCACACTCACGGGGCAGCTGAATACCGCCACCGGCCGGCAGCCCGGCGCGACATCGAGGACATCATCTCGGCCATCCTGCGCTGGGGCGTGTTCATCAGCGCCGCAGTGGTGACCGCAGGGGTGGTGTTGCTGCTGGCCACGGGGAGCACGGGCAGCGCCCCCCTGGTCTTCGCTCCCGGCCGGCTTCTCCCCGACCTGGGCAGGGGGCCCACCGGACCCGCGGAAGCACTCCGGGGACTCGTACCCCCCCAGCCCTACTCCATCATCGCCCTGGGGCTGATGCTCCTGATCCTGACCCCCATCACCCGCGTGGCCGCCTCACTGGCGGTCTTCCTGCGCGACCGCGACCGGGCCTACGTGCTCATCACGTGCCTGGTCCTCGTAGTGCTCGCCGTCAGCTTCTTCCTGGGGGCGGGCGCCCACTGAGGACCCCCGGCAATAAGGGGGAAAAAGGCCGGCTGCGAGCCGGCCTTTATTTCGCGCTGGGGCGGAAGTCGGCGTGGGGCGCGGTGGCCTGCCTCAGGGCGGCCAGCGCGCCGGTCGCATCGGCCGGGCGCCCCATCTCCGCAAGGCACTCGGCCATCGCGCCGACGGCCCGTTCCAGCTCGGACACGGTCACGTTGCCCATGTGGCCCACCCGGAACGCCTTGCCGGCCAGGGGCCCCAGTGCTCCGGCCACTGTTATGCCCCGGGCAGCCATGAGCCGCCGGAAGGTGGCGTCGTCCAGACCCTCCGGGTAGAGAACGGTGGTCGTGGTGGGGGCGGCCGCTTCCTCGGCCGGCAGGGGCTCCAGGCCCAGCGCCCGCAAAGCCCCCCGCATGCCCCGCCCGTAGGCCAGGTGCCGCTGGTAGCGCCGGTCCAGACCTTCGCGGAAGACGATGTCCAGGGCCACGTCCAGGGCAAACACCATGTTGACGGCCGGGGTGGCAAAGTAGCGACTCGGCTCTTCCATCACTGGCCGCCAGTTGGCAATGTCGCAGTAGTAAGCGGGGACCCGACCCATGCGGGCCCGCGCCTCCAGGGCCCGGGGCCCGAATCCCACCAGGGCCAGCCCCGGAGGCACACCCAGGGCCTTCTGCGAGCCCGTGAGCAGCACGTCGACCCCGTACTTCTCCATGTCCTCGTCCATGCCACCGGTGGCGCAGACCCCGTCGAGGATGAAGAGGGCACCGGCCTCGCGGATGACGGAACCGACCGCCGCTATGTCCGCCGCCACCCCCGTGGAGGTATCCACGTGGGTGACGGTCACGGCCCGATAGGACTGCCGCGCCAGCTGGGCCCTGATCTCCTCGACCGGCACCCGCTCACCCCATTCGGCCCGGAGCACGTCCACTTCCATCCCGAAGGCCCGGGCCAGGGGCACGAAGCGGTCCCCGAAATATCCGTGGGAAACCACCAGCACCCGTTCGCCGGGTGCCACCGTGTTCACCACGGCCATCTCCATGGCCAGGGTCCCGGTCCCCGCCACCACGTAGGCCTCCTGCGCCCCCATCAACTGGCGGACGCGGGAGATGACGCCGCGGAACACTTCCACGAAGCGGGGATCAGTGTGAGCCAGTACCGGCCGGGCCAGACCCTCCCGGATCTCATCCGCAACCGGCGTGGGCCCGGGGATCAAAACCAGCGTATGGTCTTCCACTACACGACCCCTCCCCCGATCAGCGCTTCTTCTTTCTTCTGCGCGGCCGCTTCTTGGCTCCGGCTGGACGCGCGCCGCCCGTCACCGCCGTAGCCGCTACAGGACGCGCTTCCTCCACCACACTGGCTGCAGGTGCCGGCCGCGGCACTCCCCGGGCCGGAGCGGGCTGAGGCGCTCGGGCCGGGCGCGGGTGCTCCCGTTCGCCGGGCCGCGGCCGCGTCGCCTCCGCCGCACGGCGCCGGGCCCGCTCTTCCCGCTCTCGCCACCAGACCCAGATGGGGCTGGCGATGAAGATGGACGAGTAGGTGCCGCTGATGACACCGATGGCCAGTGCCAGCGCGAAATCCCTCGTGGTCTTGCCGCCGAAGAGCAGCACCGCCATCACGGCGAAGAAGACGGTGAGTGAGGTCTTGATGGAGCGGCCCACCACCTGGTTGATGCTCAGGTTGGCCACCTCGGCGTAGCTCTGGCCCCGCTGCCTGAGCTTGAGGTTTTCCCGGATGCGGTCGAAGACCACCACCGTGTCCATGACCGAATAACCCACGATGGTGAGCACGGCGGCCACAAAGGGCGCCCCCACCTCCACCCGGAAGAGGGCAAAGGCTCCCAGCACCATCAGGGCGTCGTGGAACAGGGCCAGCACGGCCGCCACCCCGAAGCGGTACTCAAACCGGAAGGCCAGGTAAATCAGGATACCCACCAGGGCGATGAGCACAGCCAGGACTGCCTGTATGATGAGGTTGCGGGCGATCACCCCGTGCACATCCTCTGACCGCAGCACGGTGGCGGGACCGAACTCCTTCTCCAGGGCCCCGAGCAGGGCGTCCCGCGCCTCCGTACCCAGAGAGCGGGTGCGGATGAGCACCACCCGGGGATCGGTCTGGTCCTGCTGGATGATGGCCTCGCCCAGGCCCTGCCCCAGCACCACGTTCCGCACCCGGCCCAGATCGACAGGCCGGTCGAAACGCACGTCCAGGATGGTGCCCCCGGTGAAGTCGATGCCGAAGTTCAGGGCACCCCGCCCCGTGACCGCTCCCACCACCATGGAGGCGATGCCGATCAGGAGGAGGGCGAGGGAGATGCCCACCCAGAGCTTCGCCCGGCCGATGAAGTCAATGCGGTACACTCCCCTCACCCCCTGATGCCCCACAGCGCCTTAACGTTGGCGAACAGCCCGGAATCCATCACCAGCCGCAGGAGGTACCTGGTTACGAACACGCCGGTGATGATGGTGGTCACCACACCTATGAGCAGGGTAACCGCGAATCCCCGGATGGGACCGGTCCCGAAGTAGTACAGCACGATGGCGGCGATGATGGTGGTGGCGTTGGAGTCAATGATGGTGCGCAGGGAGTGGGAGAAGCCGGAGTCTATGGCGGACCGGGCCGTGCGCCCGGTGCGCAGCTCCTCGCGCACCCGCTCGAAAATGATGATGTTGGCGTCCACCGCCATCCCCATGCCCAGCAGCACGCCGGCGATGCCGGGGAGGGTGAGGGTGGCGTTGAGGGTCACCATCGCCCCCATGAACAGGAAGGCGTAGATGCCCAGGGCGAACGCCGCCACCAGACCCGGCACCCGGTAGTGCACGATCAAAAAGAGCAGGATGAGACCGATGGCGACCGCGGCCGCCACCTTCGAGCGGGCAATGGAATCCGAGCCCAGGGTGGCGGACACGGTGCGGTTTTCCACGATCTCCAGCTTGACGGGCAGGGCACCCGAAGTGAGCACCGCCGCCACCCGCCTCGCCTCTTCGTACGTCTTGTAACCCCTGATGATGGCCTCTCCCGTCGGGATTGGTTCCTCCACCACAGGCGACTGTACCAGTTCCTCATCGAGGTAGATGGAGATCTGCTGCCCCACGTACTTGCTGGTGGCCTCGGCGAACCGGCGGGCACCCTCGCCCTTGAACTTCAGCGCCACCACGTACTCACCGCCCGGACCGACCTGGGCGTCGGCCGAAAGCAGGTCGTCCCCCGTGACCACCGTCTTCCCTTCGGGATCCTTGAACGTGAGCACGGCGGTGCGGCCGATGAGGGCGATGGCCTGATCCGGATCCTTGATGCCCGGCAGTTCCACGATGATCCGGCGCGCCCCCTGCCTCTGGATGATGGGCTCGGCCACCCCCATGGCGTCCACGCGCCGTCGGATCACGTCCACCACCTTGCGCATGCCCTCCTCGGTGACCGGGCGGTCGGGAGTGTCCACTCCCTCCATGACCACGTGGATGCCACCCTGCAGGTCGAGCCCCAGGTTAACCATGCCGACCAGAGGCTGCACCCGGGTAAAATAAAAAGCGCCCGCGAGCACCAGGACCACCACGGTGACGAGGGCCATGCGGGACCGGGCCGCCCCCTGCAAGCGCCGGGACCCCAGTATCCACCCGAGCACCACCAGGGCCGCACCCAGCAGAGCAGCCGCCAGGTAGAGCGGCTCGGCAGTCAGGGCCTTAATCCAGGAAGACACGCACGGGAACCCCCCTTTTTTCTCACCAGGGGGATTATATGGCCTGTCCCCCGGGGTGTCAACGCGACCGGGCGCGGGCAACCGGGACGGTGCGCCCGCGGGCGTCAGGCGATGGGGACGCCGTTGAACTCCAACTCAAAGCGGCAGCCCAGGAATCGAGCCGCGCGCCGGCACAGGAGCATGCGGTCGAGGAATATTTCGAAGTAATCCATAACCCCGCACACCCCGGTATCGATGCTGAGTTCCAGGCGGAGGGAGCGCCGCACCGGATCCACGCGCAGGAACGACCTGGTCACGGCGTAGTTGACGCGGTCGTGGACATCGAAGGTGGCCGGGTCCCGGTTGCGCACCCGGGTGCGGTGCACGTCCGACTTGTCTGCCAGGATCAGGGCAGCCCCCACCGCGTTGGTGGGTTCCCCGTCCAGCTCGTCGTGGTTGCCGATGGCCGCCACGATGGCCGCCACCTCTTCCGGGGGCATCCCCATATCGCTGAGAATCTGGGCCGAAAGCACCGCCCCCGTCTGCCAGTGACGGGGCCGGCCGGCCAGGTTCCCCAGGTCGTGCAGGTACCCGGCGATGGCGGCCAGTTCGGCCTGACGCTCGGGATACCCCAGGTGAGTGAGAATGTTGCGCGCGATGCTCGACACCAGGCCCGCATGCCTCACCCCGTGCTCTGTGTATCCCACCGCCTCCAGGTACTCATCCACCGCCCGGAGGTACGCCTGCACCCGGCGATCGGCTTTGACCGTTTCCAGAGTCACCGTCACCGCTGGAGACCTTCTTCCTCTTGACGTTGCTTGTGACCTTCTCCCTCATCCCGGCCCGCCCCGCTGGCCGAACCGGCGTCCCCGTAGAGCACCCGCAGGTCGCCTGTGCGCCGGGTAACCCGCGCCGCATCCAGGTGCTCCAGCAGGGGGATGGCGTACTTGCGCGTGGTCCCCAGCAAATCGCGGAACTGGGCCGCCGTCATGGAACCGTGCTGGCGCAGGAATTCAGTAACCCTCGCGCACAGATCGCGGTACACTTCAGGGGCGAGGTAGATTTCGCCGCTGATGCGCACGATCTCCCCTTCCTGAGCCAGGGTCTCGAGCAGGTCGGCAGCGTGCTCCCTCTCCACGCCCGCCCGCACGACCTCCTCGATGAGTTCGCCGGCGGTGGGCGGCGAGAACCGCCCTGCGGTCAGCTTCTCCACCACCAGGCGCCGCGCCCGGGCCAGAGGGCCGGAAGAGGCGGGCCGGAAATGCGCGGCGGAGACGCGGTCTCCCGCCGCCCGCACGGTGCCCTCCCGTTCCCACCCGGCCAGAAGCGCCGAAAAGGCGCGCACATCTCCGATCCCCAGCCTCTGGCGCAGCTCCCCCCGGGGCATGCCCGCCCGCGCCGGGTGGCGGACGTGGTACGCGGCCAGCAACTCCGCAGCCCGCCGGCGCAGGACCGCCATCCGGGTCGCGGAAGCCCACCATTCCCCGCCCCCGCCTTCCTCCGGCCCCGCTATCCTCTCCACCCGACCCCGGTCGAGCAATTCGCGCAGGACGGCGGAGACGTGATCGGGGGCCAGCCCCAGCCGACCGGCCAGATCCTCGGCCGGGCGCAACACTTCGCCCTCTTCCAGGAGGGCCACCAACTCCCCCGAAACTCCCCCGCTTTCCAGCTCCCGCAGGGATTCCAGGTGTGACGCCACGTAGCGCCGGTGCCAGGAATGGGGCGCCAGGACCGTGCCTCCTCCCACGGTACGGGGGGGAGACCAGGAGCGTACCACGAAACGATCCCCTCGCGCCGCCACCAGCTCATCTTCCAGCCGAAAGCGCGCCAGGCAAGTCGAACCGGGCGCCAGCTCCTCCCGGTCGAGCAGCACCACCCGTGCCGATACCTCTGCCGTCCCCAGGTGGAAGTGCACACGGGCCCCCGACCGCAGCGGGGGTGCACCGGGGAGAAGCTCGAGCCGCACCGCCAGGCGAGACGTGGAAGAATCGACCCCCGGGGTGCACACCACCTGGCCGCGCTCCACGAACCGGTGCTCCAGCCCCGCCAGGTTCAGGGCCACCCGCTGCCCCGCCGTAGCTTCCTCCACCCGCTCCCCGTGGACCTGCACCTGGCGCACCCGGGCCTCCCTGCCGCCCGGCAGCACCTCCACCCCATCCCCCACCCTGACCGTACCGCTGACCAGGGTTCCCGTCACCACGGTGCCGAACCCCGGGGCGACGAAGACGCGGTCAACCGGCAGCCGCACCGGACCCCGGGGGTCCCGGCCTGGCACCCGGTCCAGGAGCCGATCCAGCTCCCGGAGCAGTACGTCCAGGCCCTGGCCCGTAACACTGGATACCGGGATGATGGGGGCGCCAGCCAGGAACGTGCCGGACAGGTAGTCCCGCACGTCCTGCGCCGCTATCTGGAGCAATTCCGGGTCCACAAGGTCCACCTTGGTGAGGGCCACCAACCCGTGCCGCACCCCCAGCAGGGAGAGAATCTCCACGTGCTCCCGGGTCTGGGGCATGACTCCCTCGTCCGCCGCCACCACCAGGATCACCGCATCCATGCCCGCCGCCCCGGCCACCATGTGGTGCACGAAGCGCTCGTGCCCGGGCACGTCCACCACGCCGGCCCGTCTCCCCGAAGGAAGGCGCAGGGGCGCAAATCCCAGCTCGATGGATATGCCGCGCGCCTTTTCCTCCGGCAGGCGGTCCGTGTCCACCCCGGTCAGAGCCCGGATCAGGGCCGTCTTGCCGTGGTCCACGTGCCCCGCCGTTCCTATGATGGCGTGTCCGCTCCCCGGCACGCGCGCCGCCCCCTTTCCGACGACCGCCACGCCCCCGCGCCGCCGCCCGTCGCACCGCGCCTCTCGGGCCGGGCGGGGAGCCGGCGGCATCAGCGGCAGAAGCACGGTCCTCTTCGCCGCGCCCCCCGCCACCCCCTCCTGCCCTCCCGCGGCGGGCTACGGCAGCCGAGCCGCTGCCCCGGCAACGCAGGAGCGGCAGCCCGTGCCGCCGAATCACACCGGCGTTGAGCCGAGGCAGCCGGAAGGAGTGATCCGCTGTGCCCCGCCTTCGGCAGCATCCCCACCCGGGCCCCGCCGAGTACGCCTTCACCGTGGGCATCGTCGCGCTCACGGGGTACGCCATGGGCATAGCCCGTCCCGCCACCCTGCTATACCTCTCAGGGGCCCTCCTGCTGGCCAGCCTGGCCACCCTGCTCCCCCAGCTACGATCGTTCCGGGGCGTGGCCACCGCCCTGCTGGGTGTGTGCCTGGGGCTGTACCTGGCGGGACTGACCGTCCCCGCCGCCCTGCCCGCAGCCGTAGCCAATTCCCGCCCCGAAATCGCCAACGCCGCCTTCAAGGCGGTCTGGATCATGACCGCCGTGCTGGTTGGCCTCATCGCCGGCTGGCGCATGGGGGACCTGGGTGCCGCCTGGGGCAGCGTAACGCCGGCCCGGTGGGCTCAGGGACTGGCCGTGGCGGCGGCCGTCCTCATCTTCTACCGCTACCTTTACCGTCCCCCCGGCCCCCTGATGACCAACCTGCCGTCTTACTGGCCCTACGCCTTGGGCATCTGCGTTTTCTTCGGGATCTCCAACGGCCTGGCCGAGGAATACCTTTTCCGGCGCCTGGCCCAGGTCCAACTGGTGCGCTACCTGGGCCCCACCTGGGGCCTGGTGGCCCAGGCGATGCTGTACGGGCTCATCCACCTGAGCCCCGCCTCGCGGCCGAGTGGCCCGGCCGGTGCGCTGGTCATGGCCGCCCTGGGATGGTTCCTGGGCAAGAGCGCGCACAGCACGAGGGGGCTGGCCCTCCCCGTGGTCGTCCACGCCCTGATCGACACCTTCATCTTTTGGTGGAGCTAGACGCCGCGCCCACCTGCCCCCACCATGTGACGGGATGGCCCAGGTCGCAAAAGCGAGACCAGTTCATACACGCAGCAAAGCCCTGATGGCCGCAGCCACGGGATGGGGCTCCCCCGCGTCGATCACCAGGTCGGCGGCCGCCTTGACGGTCTCGCTGGCCCAGGGCATGGCCACCCCCGTGCCCGCCCAGCGCAGCATGCCCTCATCGAGGGGGCTGTCGCCCATGGCTACCACTTCCTCCCGCGAGACGCCCACCCGGGCACACAGACGCGCCAGCGCCTCCCCTTTTTCCGCCGGTTCCGGCAGCACCTTGAGATAGACCAGATCTCGTGAACGCAACGGTATCAGGCGGGCACCCCGCCCCGAAAAATTCTGCAACACGGGCGCCAGGGCTTCCTCCCCGAAGATGTCGAACTGGGGGACGGGCACCGGTCCGCGTTCCCGCAGTTCCCTGTAAGCAGCCAGGACGGACGGCACCACATGCACGCCCGGCGGGGGGTCATCCGGCGTGCGGCCGGGCAGCTTCAGCCAGGCCCGGGTGTATATGTCGTCATCCACGTAGAGCGCGTACAGGGCGGAACTGTCCGCCAGGAATTCCAGCAGATCGCCCACCAGGCCCGGGGGCAGGACGTGCCTCTCCAGCACCCTCTCCCCGGCGGGATCGACCACCTTGGCCCCGCAATAACAGATCACGGGCAGCGTGGGCTTGACCTGGGCCACGTAATCCCGGGCCGACAGCCAGCGCCGCCCCGTCACGATGGTGATCTCCACGCCCCGGCTCCTGGCCTCTTCCAGAGCGGCCAGATTCTCGGGGCTGATCGAACCATCGGGCCCCAGCAGCGTGTCATCCAGGTCCAGTGCAAGGAGCCGTACCACCACTAACCCTCCCCGCCACGAACTCGGAAAGGAAGCCCCGGGCGTCCTCGCAAAGCTCACAGGCAGCGTACCATTGCGGACGGTGCCCTGTCAAAGGGAGGCAGCACCCGCGGGCGGCCAGGCGCGAGGTGCGGGCCGCAAGGCGTCCGGTCTCCGCGCCCTGCCAGAAAGCACGCGAAGACGCGGGACTCAGCCAGGAACGCCCGGCTCAGGGCACCCAGTCCCCGTTGTTCCAACTGCGAATTGGGGAAACGACCCCCTTGCACGGCTCGGTGGACTCTTCTCCCGTCAGGACTCGGTGTGCTACACTGCTCGCTGGAGACCAGACCGAGTGGGCATAACCCGCCGCTTCCGGTGGACCCGGGCAAGGCGAGGATAATCGGGAAGGTGCTGGAGGTTAGGTTCAGGCTGGAGCAAGCGGGGGACATACAGGGGCTGACGCGACCATGACCCGTGGCTGGAAGAGAACTGCCCCGAGCGAACCAACCGGGTCTACGCCAGTAGCCACCGCGGCTACCGAGGGCGGGACAGTGCAAGTGTCCTTTGGGTCGCGCACCGCCCAACAGGTCCTGCCCCAGGTGCTCGCTGACCTTGTCCGGGACATGGGTCAGAAGGCGTGGCCGTACATTGCGAAGAGGCGGGATATCATCCGAGAAATCGAAAGCGCGCTGGTCGACCTTGCTACCGTCCATCAACTCTGGCTCGGCGACAGCAGAGAGGTCTTGAAGCGACTCTCGGACGAGTCAGTTCACCTGGTTGTTACTTCGCCTCCGTACTGGACGCTCAAGCCGTACCAGGAGCGAGAAGGCCAACTCGGAGTCATCCAGGATTACGACCGGTTCCTGGACGAGCTTGACAAGGTCTGGCGAGAATGCTTCAGGCTCTTGGTACCCGGCGGTCGGCTTGTGATCGTGGTGGGCGACGTATGCCTCCCGCGGCGCCGCCACCATCGGCACGTCGTATTTCCCCTTCACGCGAGTATCCAGGAACGCTGCCGCAAGCTCGGATTTGACAACCTGTCTCCGATCATCTGGTACAAGATCGCCAATGCTCAGTTTGAGGCCAGAGGAAACAGTGGGAGGTTCTTGGGAAAACCTTATGAGCCCAACGCTGTGATCAAGAACGACATCGAGTTTATCCTTTTCCAGCGAAAACCAGGAGGGTACCGGAGTCCCGGTATCGCTGAACGGGCGCTATCGGTGATACCCGAAGACTGCCACCGCGAGTGGTTCCGGCAGGTCTGGACGCTCAATGGAGCCTCAACGCGCGAGCACCCGGCCCCCTTCCCTCTGCCGCTTGCCGAACGGCTGGTTCGTATGTTTAGCTTCGTCGGAGACGTCGTGCTAGACCCGTTCATGGGGACCGGCACAACGAATGTCGCAGCCGCACGCTGGGGCCGTCACAGCATAGGCGTCGAAGTAGACCCCACGTTTTTTGCCCTGGCGCGCACAAGACTACAACGGGCTCGCCACTCCCAGATTGAAATGGTCGGGTTATAAGGGGTCGGTCCTGGTGGCGAACGAAATCTGCGTAGAACCGTATGTCTTCAGCGAGGCGGTCAGGGAGTTCTGGCTCACGAGAGAGCAACAGGCCGGCCAGCAGCAACTGCGCGGTTCTACCGACCAGGGCGGAAGGAGCGCCGTCACGGGCGGAAAGCAGATGGACGGCTTCGCGCGAAAAATCAAGGAATTAATGACGCGCGTAGGGATACCCGACTCCGCCATTCACTTCGGAGCAAGGCCAACGGACCTGCCAGGCTTCTTCCGTCCTACCAAACAGTGGGACATAGTGGTCGTCGCTGAGGGCCTCCTCCTTGCAGCCATAGAGCTGAAGTCCCAAGTGGGCCCTTCGTTCGGCAACAACTTTAACAACCGGACGGAGGAAGCCCTGGGGTCAGCAGTCGACTTGTGGACAGCCTATCGCGAAGGGGGCT
>Ga0080004_1102357_pt1 | contig 27910 bp, 33 predicted proteins | sample WasSprMetagenome_FD_69207 | JGI IMG/M metagenome (GOLD analysis project Ga0080004, IMG submission 69207) | Sulfidic aquatic microbial communities from Washburn Spring, Yellowstone National Park, USA - WS (SPADES assembly) (version 2) | ecosystem: Environmental > Aquatic > Thermal springs > Hot... | reverse complement strand
GTAAAATTCCATCAATCGTTTCAATAATCTTATCAATTTCTCCTGCATCTGCTTTTATAAACTTGATGTTCAATCCTTTCAAATTTTGTAAATTTCCTGTGTGCAAATTATCGATAACAATAACTTCATTTCCTTCTTTAACCAATCTCTCAACTAAATTGCTTCCTATAAAACCTGCTCCACCAGTAACAACAAACCTCATCTTAAATTATGGAAAGAAAAGTTTTTATACTTTTTGCTTCCTTTCGTATTCCTTTGGACCTTCTCTTAAAGCATCCACAGCTGGAAGAGGCATTCCACTCATGCAATAAAGTACAGCACCGCCCGCAGTATAAATCCTAGAGTTAGGAGTATTCTCAATTCCTTCCAATCTTGCAGCAGTGCTCAAATGACCACCACAAAGAACAGTTTTTGCTCTCATATTTTTTGCTGCTTTTACTAATTCCAATGTTCCATGCCTGCCCCCAATTCCTCTTCTACTTAAATCTTCTACCTTTTCCTCATTTTTTATCGTTAGAGGTAGAGTCATATTGGCATTGAAGAGGCTTTCAGGAGAGGGCAATCCCCACATCTTCAGTAAATTTAAACAGGCATTTATATCTCGATCTAATCCACATTTGGGACAATACTTGGAGGAATTAATAGTCCCTCCGCATCTAAAGCAAATTTTAGAAGTATTTTTTGGATTAACAAAGTATACTGAAGAACCATTAAATAATGACTTATACTGAATGTAAAATTGAATCTTTCTGAAAGGAAAAGAATTCAACCTAAATTTTAGAAAGTCGCTATTCACACTAACTTTTTGTATTTTATGATTGTATTTATTTAGTTTCTTAACTTTTCTGTTAACTGTTCTTCTCAAGCATTTCAAATCCTCCATTATTATTCCATAGCCCTTAAAATTTTCTGCAATAAATTTGCTAATTTTGTGTAAAACATCTTTTGTTCTACTCTTTTCTCTTTCTTTGTATTTCTTGAGCAATTTTTCTCTTTCCTTCTTATTTCTAATTTTCTGTATTTTCCTTCTCTTTTCTGCATAACAAACTTTCAATTCTTTTATTCCAGTTTCTATTTTACCAAAATTTCCGTCGCTAGAAACAAAAGCTATGTTGTTTTCATTAACATCAATAGCAACAAATTTTTCTGGTTTAGTTAAATTAACTTCATAAATCAAAGGAATGTAAACACTTTTTTCATTGACCAAAGCCTCTCCAATTTCTTTTGCACTTTTAATTTGTTGTTTATGATAGCTAGAAAGCTTCAATTTGAGAAAAACTTTTTGTTTTGGCTTGTAATTAATTACCAATTGATTGTTTTCTAAATCTATTTTGAAAATACTCTTGTGCAATCTAATTACTTTCTTCTTTGCTATTGGTTTTTCTTTCCCCTTATTTGCTTTCCAGCTTCTTATGATTGATTGAGCAACTCTATATGCTTGTGGATAAATTATCGTATGATAATTGTATTTTTTCTTTAACTCTTTATAGCAATTTCGGTGCAATTTCTTCAAGCTATATCCATATTTCAATCCTTTCTCAATGCAAAAATTAACCATGTTCTTAAAATCTTCCAATAGCTTTTCCATTTCCTCATTTTTCTCATACTCAACAATCAAGCTCTTCGTTACTTTAATTTTACTTTCCTTATCATCATTTTTTACTTCAAATTTTTCTATATTCTTCATTGATATCACCCTAATTTCTACTCATTAATTAATTATTGTAAAGGGTATATATAAATCCTTTCGGGGGAGAGTACATGATACTGTATGCAATTTATCTCTAGTTAAAAATGTCCTTATAGGACTGCCTTAAAAAGGTAATAAGGAAAATTATCTTCATAAGATGTCCATTTGCAGAAACCGAAACGAGAAATGAAAGAAACCTTACGAAATGCTGTGTAAAAATTGCAACAAAACACGCTTTACTTAGGTAAAGTAAAAGTAGGCAAATTAGAGATAATTAGTATCTAAATAAAGATATTTATGTTTATGAAAGATTTTGAGAAAATTTTAGAAAGGTCAAAAGAAGTTTTTAGGAATTGTAGCTTACCTAACGGAGCAATAATTGCTGCTGACGTCAACAACCCAATTTATCCAAAAAATGTTAAGTGGTATGGCTATGTTTGGTTGAGAGATGCAAGTTTCGTTTGCTATGCCTGTGATGTAATAGGAATGTATGAAATCCCTGAAAAGTTTTTCGAATGGTGTTTGAATTATGCTGAGGGTATTTTCCCACATAAGTATTATCCAAATGGAAGATGGGCTGGAGATTACGATATTCCTTTGAATAGTAGAGAATTGATGAAAAACTTCTTGAAAACAAGAAAATTCTACATACAATTTCAGCCTGATCAATTAGGTAGCGCCTTATGGCTTCTTTATCAACACTCTAAGCGTAGAAATATAAGAGATTATAAACACTTAGTTGAAATGTTAGCAAATGGAATTTGTAAATATTGGAATAAAACCAATTTTTCTATACCATCTTTCGATCTTTGGGAAGAAAGGCCTGCCTTACCAAAATACAAACAAGTTCACATTTATTCACTCGCCGCTTGCATTAAAGGTTTGGAGTGTGTTTTAGAAATAGAAAGAAATGATAAATGGAAAGAAACTTTAAAACAAATGAGAAATGTTTTTGAAAGATGTTATAATTATGCTAAAAAACTTGGATATTTTCCAAGGACTTTTGGTGAAGGTAAAATAGATAAAACTCCAGATAGTTCTTTGCTCGCTCTTGTTTGGCCTTGGGAGCAAACTAAAAGCGATGATGAGATAATGATTAATACTGTCGAGATGATTTTAAAAGAAAATGAAGTTAATGAAGGCATCATGAGATATAAAGGGGATAAGTATGATGGAAGGATAGAACTTGGTGAGTTGGTACTTGGAGAGGCTGGAGCTTGGCCAATTCTCAACTATTGGGCTTCTATTTATTTCTCTTTGAAAGGAGAAAGAGAAAAAGCGTTGAAATACTACAATTGGGTTAATGAAAGAAGTTTAAATGGCTATTTGCCAGAACAAATAAAAAATGATAAGCCGGCTTCTGTCATTCCTCTAGCTTGGAGTCATGCGATGTTTGTTATTGCTGCAAATTTTCTAAAGATCTTAAAATAATTAAAGCTGTAATATTGAAAAATCTTGAAGTCCCTCTTCATAAACTTTGTTAAAATTGTTGGACTTAATATTCCTCGTTCTGAAATTCTAGCTGAGTGTTCTATTTTTGGAAATATATATTTCTGAAGAGAAAAGTTTAAATATAACTACTGTTGAATAACAACATGATAGAGTTATTGAAAAGACTAGAAGAAATAGAACGGGATAAAGAAATAGAAAGCACCGACAAAAACATTAAAAGTCTTTTGCTAAATTAATGGAGTGATAAAAATGATAATCAAGAAGAATATAGTCTATGCTGCAAGTCCTAAAGCTCTTTATAAATTAGTTTTAACAACCACTCTAAAAGAAGTAGCAAATTATAACAAAGAAAACGGAATAGATTTGAGAGTGATGAGAAATGGTGGTAGAAGTTTTGATGATATTAACTCTATCGGTGAAGAAGATGATAAATTTTTAGTAATAGATGGAGAAAGGCAAAATCTTCTTAATCCTGTAGGAAATGTTGTAGCTGAAGTTTATTATACCTCTTATGCCTCTTCAAAATAGTTCTCCACGATAGGAAATATAAAGAGCTTTGCGAAAGAATTACCAATAGATTGTTGCTCTCATATGGCAACTCACCTCGTGTTAGAGAAGTTAGACTTCACTCAATTTCTCCATAATTTCGTACAACTCTTTTTTGCTTACTTTCCTCACTTTATTGAGTTTAATTTTCATCCTATAACCATTCTTTTCTTTTATATAATTTCCTTTTTCATTTTTGTGTAAAACTTTCAAATAACTACAACCATAACCTTTGCCACATTTATGATCTTCAATTTCTTCTATCATTAAAATCCAATGGAGTTCATTTCTTTCTTGCCAATAACTACCAAAGCCTATAAGAGAAGGATCTGGATTATAATTGGTATGATTGCCAAAATGATTATGGTATGAGCAAAAAATTCCAGAGAGCTTGTAATTTTAGGGTATTTTCCCCATTACAAGCTCTCTCATATCCTTCAATTCTCAAATAGCTTAAAACATTTTTAATAAAGGTAGGGCAAAGTATAAAATCTAGAGAAAAATCATTGTTTCGGAAATTTAATGATTTTTCCGACATCTAACAATAAAATAGTAAAATAAAACTTATAAATTTATCGTTCAGTTTCTTAACAAATTACGTTTATACTCTTTAATACAAAAGAAAGATATGATATCTCCTCAAGCAAAGCAAAGACAAAAAAGAGAAAAAAGTTCTGACTATTCCTCGAGACAAAATTACCCTCAAACAAAAGAAGAAATAATTCAAAAAATTTCTAGAGAAGACATACGAGAATCTCCTGAACGTGTAAAAGAAATTAATTTAATAATAAAACTTTATGATTCCGATCATAATCCCTTCACACTACCAATAGTTTGTAATGAAAAGACAGCAAAAGAAATTTTCTATGGAGGCACAAGGCTCTACACCTCTAAAGATGGAAATTATTCTGGTTATCGTTTTCCATGCGAGGAGTGTGTAGGTAGTATAGTAGAATTAGATGATGGAAGTATTGTAAAAATAGAAAGTGGAGTATGTCCCTTTCTTAAGAGGGATGAGGAAAAAGAGCGATATACATATACAGAAGATTCATATTGTAAATCGCTGTTGGGAATAGGAGGAAAACCTATTGTAAAAAGTATAAGTTTAAGATGTGAAAAGTATAAGTTTAATCGTGAGATAAACCTATAGGTTTTTTAATCTTTTCCTTTAAAAACAAACTTTTCTTTGAAAATAAGATGTAAAAAGCATAAATATCTTCAAGTAATTGAAACTTCTAAATCCGACCCCATTCAAATTAAACTGTATAAGAATAATTTCTTCTCTTCCGCCGAAAAGATCTCTCATATAAAGAAAGCAGTTCTCCAATATATCCGCAATCTTTTACTATTTGTCTTTCGAGTGAATATATTTGGTTCTTAAGTTCATTCTTTTTCTTTCTATTTTTAACATAAGCTGAGCTATGATATTTTCCGTATATCATTAAAGTGTTTGGTAAATCATCACTTTCAATACAACGCTTACTACACCATGGAGAGTGCGGACAATTAGAAATTATCTTATTCTTTATTTCCTGTTTGTACGATTCATCTGTAGCTTTTGCAAGTATTACAAGTAATGTTGGTATACTTACTTTCCTCATCTTTCTCTTTCTTCTTAAAGCTTTAAATCCCTATTCAGAACTTTCCTCACTTCAACCCACCTCTAAAAATTTTTCGGATGGAGAAACTTTTCTTTTTCAAACTCAAGATAAGCTCTTTTAGCTACACTTGTTTGATTGGCTTTTCGAAAAGCGAACAAGTTAGAAACCATTTGAAAAAATTTTTTCTCAAATTCAAATCTATTCCTAAATCTTCAGAATAAATCTTTCCCTTCATTATTAGTGGTAAAAATCAAAGTAAATTACTGACTTTAAATTTACTTTCAAAACAAACTTTTGGTGCATTGTTATTTTAAAAGTATTACTTCAAAGTAATAATATGAGTAGGATAATTGATGAATTGGGGGATAAAATGTATGTTAAGATTCCCTTCGAAAGTCTTGAAACCATTTCACAAATTCCGATAGGGAAAACAATAGAAGTTGGATTGAATCAGTTTGGTTATCTTCCGTTTAAAAATAGAGAGTACTTAGTAACTAAAGGTATACTGACATGCATAGGAGTTTATTTTATAAGCTATGAACCTTTGACAATAGTTCTAGCTCATCTATTTAAAGGTAAGAGAGGTTACTCGTTGGAAAAGCGGTTTGAGGAAATGTATACACAAATGGAAGAAAAACGACTTCCAAAAACGTACGAAGAAGCCTATCTTATTGTAACTCGAGAAACCAATGAGGAAGAAGTAAAAGCTATTCTTTCAAAATTACGGGAAGAGCAAGAAATAAAGAAAATATGGTTAATTATAGGTAATGAACCAGCTAGTGTAGTCGTTGATAAAAACGGAAAAATAACCCGCATTGATTCCTCAACAAAATACGAAGGAAATCTTTTTGATTGGGCTAAACTTTTACTTACCGAACTTGAAGAAGATGCACTCTTATTAGGAGATGAAGTTACTTGCGCAAACTTACCTTTTTACATAAATTTCTGGAACATTTTTGTAAACAGAAGGATAAAAAGAGTAAAGTGTATTTAATTTTCCTTCTAACTCTTTTATTATTCTCTCCAGTGTTTTCTTCTTTTCCTCTCCTTCTACTAAAAGATGAACTTCTCTTACTGCTTTTAGTTTTTGTTCTAATGACGGAAAGTGGTCTAGTGTCTTATAAAATCCATGCCAATCTTCTTTCTTTGCATATTCGCTTAGTATAAGTTGCAATAGGTTGTATCTTCCCCTGTCTTCAGGAAAGCGTGCAACTCTTGTTAAAGCTTCACCCAAGTTACCATCATATACAAGAAGGAGTGCTTCTGTTTTCTCTCTTTCTATTCTAACATTCTCTTTTACTTCTCTTACCTTCTTTCCTATCGTTATTTCTCTTATCCCAACACGTCTTTTCCAATAGATATATGGAAGTCCTCTTTCTATCTTATTTATTTCTTCTTTATATTCCTCTAACTTCTTTCTCGCTTCTTCAAGATAATCTCTAACTTCTTTTGACAAACCCTTCTTTTTTCCTTCTTCAATAATTCTCTCCAATCTTTTTATCTCTTCCTCCAATTCGTTTATTTCTCCTTTTATTTCAAACTCATTAATCATGTAGTTACTTTAAAGTGATAATATTTAAATATTTCGTTACTTCAAAGTATATTTTTAACTAGATAATCTTTTAAGCTTTTCAGAGTCAACCTAGTTAAACAAAAACTCATTCGTTTATTTTTAAAAGTATTATTACTTTGAGTAATAATATGAGCAAAATGATTGATGAATTGATAGGGGAAATGTACCCTAAAAAAATAAAACTTTTAGCTACTGACTTAGATGGTACACTAGCGGAATTTGAAAAACCGCCTCTTCCTAAAACTCTTGAAAAACTTAAAGAACTTCAACAAAATGATATTCAAATTGTTATTAGCTCTGGTAAAAATCTGCAATACCTTCAAGGTTTCGCTCATGCTTGCGGTCTTTGTAATACATTTCTCGTAGCCGAGAATGGTGGTATTATTTACTACTTATCTACTTCAAGACCAGGATTGTTATACGTTGCTACCTCAGAAAAACTATACTCACTAAGAGTAATTGAAAAAGAAGTAAAAAGAAGATTTGGTGAAAAAGTTTGGATACCAAATAATTGGGTTATTTCGACTTTTTTTCCACATGAACGTAAAATTGACGCTATAAGAAAAATTGTAGAGCAAATGATAGAAAAATATCATTTCAATGACATTTATGTTGTAACACATGCTGATGCTGTTGATGTTATCCCAAACAATGTCAATAAAGGAGAAGCATTAAAATACATTTGTAAATCATTAGGAATTTCTTTAGATGAAACCGTTGCAATAGGAGATGCTGAAAACGATATTCCAATGTTTGAAGTAGCTGGTTATTCCATCTCGATAGGAAATAAAAAGTTGAAAGCGAGCCTTGTGATGAAAGACATTGTTTCAACGCTTGATTTGCTCACAGGATTAGTAAAAACAAAAAGCAACTGAAAATAAACAATAAAATTCTATTCGATTATCCTTGAAAGTTGAGAAATTCTTGTAATTTTCGCATCTGGAGCAACTTTAACATTGTAATTTCTCCAGCTTGTAGTCTTTCTGTATTTCTTTGGTGGTATGTAAAGTATTGCCTTCATTTTTGCTTTTTTTGCCCCTTTCACATCTTTAACTGGATCGTCACCAACATAAACTATATTCTCTGGAAATTCATTCAATTTTTTGATGATTATTTTGAAGGCTTGCAAATCTGGCTTCTCAACTTTTGCTTCTTCACTCGATAGAATAAAATCAAAATATTTTTCAATTCCATAAGTTTTTATTCCAAAATCTAAATCAAACTTTCTCCCATTGCTAAAAATTCCAAGCTTTTTACCTTTTTTAGTTAAAGCCTCAATTGTTTCTAAAATTTCCTTCTTTCTCTTTTTCTTTTCTCTATTCAAAATCTCTTTGTATCCCTCTCTATAGATGCTCAAAATTTTTGGAGCAAGAAAAGGAATGTCTTCGATTTTTACGTTTAACTTTCTAAGAGTTTCGATAATTATTGGCTCTTCTTGAGCAAAGTGAGATATGTGAGGATAATTAATTTCGTTGTCTGCTTTTCTCCAAGCTTCAATTATTTCTTTTTTTCCAAAATTATAACCGCTTTTTCTCAAAACTTCTTGAAATTTTTTCATTTTAATCTTAAGCACATCATAAAATGGGTCGTGAAGTAAAGTATTTCCATAATCAAAAACTATTGCTCTTACTTTAATTTTTCCAATTTTTTTCATTTACTCTTTTCTCATCCAATTATTAAACATTACTCTCTAAAAATCTACATTTTTATGCCCTAAAAATTTTTCTCAGAAGAAAGCATGCAACTGTCTTGACATATTGCAGTATTTCATTATAATGTTATCTATAGCATAAGGTTTCATTTCTCAACTAAGTTTTGCTTCTTTCTAATTCTCTTCGTAAACTTTCGTCTCTCATCTCCTGAAGTAGTTTATGAAGTATTGGCCATGTTTCATTAAAATTTGGATTACACAATCCTTTTACAAACTTACTTTCTTTACTTTCTTCTTCATTTTTTTCTTCATTTACTGGAAATCCTAAAGCTTCTAAAACAGCTGTGTGTACAGCATATTTTAGTTGTTCTCTTAATGAGCTATTTTCAGATGGTTTTTTTGGTGGGATTCCTTCTTCAGTTTCTCTCTTCACTTCTTCCCATATTTTCTTTAACTCCTCATCAGTTATAGACGGAGAAGGCCTTCCCTCTACTCTTTCTACTCTCGGTGACATATATTTTGGTTCTTTTGATTCTCTCGTTTGACTTCTCTCTTCCTTCGACAAATAATTAATTTTTGATACACTTACCTCCTTTGGTGTCTCTTTTAAAATTTCTTGAGTAGGTTGAGTAGGCTCTGGTTGTGAGTCTGGCTTCATTGCTTTATACTTCTCATATACTTCTTGCAAATCATATACTTCTTGCAAATAACCATTGAACTCTTCCATTAATTTAATGAAGTTGTTAATTGCCCTTTTTCTCTTTCTTTCATCTAATTTTGTGTAAAGAGAAATCGCACCTATACCTGTTCCTATAGCTATGAGCGGCCAAACAATTGCCAGAATTTGGTGAGTTAAAGTAGCCCCAAAGGCTGCTGCTTGGTGGGAAATATAATCAGATGCTGAATTTAATGCATTTTCTAGTGCTTTTTGAAGTTGATCAATAACAGGTTTGAGTGCCTTGTCTGCAGCTCCTTTCGCTTCATATGGAGGTATATCAATGTGTGGAGTGAACCGCTGTCTTAACCATTCCCATGATGGACGAATTAAATTATCAAAAAGAGGTGCGAGATACTTCATATAAAATTCATATCCTCCTTTATAGGCCAAAATACCAGCAACTGCAGCGGTCACTACTGCTTTATATTTCCTATTTAATTTTCCGAATTTCGTTAATGAATAATCCAAAACTCTTTTTATTTCTCTCACTGACATGCCAATAGGTTCATATGTTGGAAGATTTTCATATGCCTTGTTTAAGTTTTCTAAGCATTTTTCTAACCATTCTCCTACTCTTGGATCATAAGGCAAAAGTTCCCTGACATCTTCTCTTACTGTGTCTATATAGTCTTCCGCAATTTCTCTTATTGATGTAATAACATGAGAATTATAAAGATTGTTTTGAGAAAAGTTTACCATCTTGTGCTTATAACTTCTCATTTCCTTTAATACTTTTTTAAACCTCTTCTTATATTTTTCATTACTAAGAAGATTAAGAAGATTAAGAATTGTTTCTGGAGGCTTTGGTACCTCATACATTTGCCTTTCAAGATTCCTTAACATTGAATTTATTCCTATCATAGTTTTTACTTATCAGTAGTATTATTTAAGCTTTTCTGTAGAAGATTATATATTTTCTAAAATATTTCTTTGAGTTAAGAAAAATAGCAACTGCTCATCAAAAGAAATTTTTCTATTCACGCTACAATCAAGGCATTTAAGCTTTTAAACATAAAAATTATCAGGAGAGAATGGTAAAAATACTTCCTGATTATGGAAGGAAAGTTACTGTCCAAGCAGTAGACGAAAGTGGAAATCCTTTGGGAGAACCAGTAAAAATATATTTATACTCAAAACTGACTATAGGCAGAGATGAAAATTATCTTGATGAAATAGTGGTAAAATCGACTGAAATGAAGTATAAAATCGATGGAATCTACCAAATGTGGGAAGAACAAGAAGGATATAAAGAGTTTTTAATTGTGCTACCAACCGAACCATATGAATTTGGAATTGTAATAAAATATGGTAAATTGTATCTTCCTGAAATAGAGATAAGGGATAAGGATGGAAATCAAAAAATACTTCATCCAGGCGAAAAATTAGTATTAGAAGGAGGGGAAGAAGTGTGTTTGAGGCCTCCGAAAACTTACTCAAAGTTTGAAAAAACTCAAAATAATACACAAATTACAACTCGTCCATGGATAAAAATAACTTGCGAGAGACTTTTCAGGTAATACTTTTATCCATTTTGTGGAGCAGAAAATGAAAGAGGTGGGGATAAGAAAGTTTATACAATCGTATGTAAAAACTGCGGAAAAACCTATAAAACGAATTATCTGGGAAAGATTATACCATAAAAAGTTCAATCCTAGAAATAAATCGCATTATCTCTAGTCAAAAATACCAATTCTTCGCGCTTTATTTATAGTTTTTATATTCTATAGAATATACATTGGAGTGAATAAATCACTCGTAAATCACATTTGCTTCTAAAACCATTGCTTTTTCGCCTCTAGCCCTTATAAAAGAAGCTATTTCTATTAATTTTTGAGCACTTTCATGGGTCCAAACAGACTTTTGGATCATCTTTGCATTAACTTTGTTCAACATTCTGTTTATCTTTAGCTTTAATGCTGAAGAACCACTTCCAAGTTGAAAAATTATTAGATACATTATGATACTTTAGTATCAAAAATATAAATACATTTATATACTACAAAATATATATTAGTGTGAAATATAGAAAATTTGTTAATCATAAAATATATAATATAAAATATATTTCAAAAACAGATTATGAAAAAATATAGTATGGTGTGGATATAAACTATAAATAAAATAAACTAAAGATAATACTCAGAAAAGTGAGGTTTTTAATAGTGTGAGATGAGTTAAAAATAAAATCGTAGATCGAAAAAGCATCCAATAACCAAAAAAGAGAACTAAAAGTGATACAAACTCTAAATAGAAATTCGCCTCAGAAAAATTGAAAACAGATAAAAGTATAGAAATTGAGAGTGTGAGAACTATTAAACATAAAACGCAAAATAATAAGGGAATCAAAATAGGAGAAGTGATAGTGGTAAAAATATTTTAGAAAATGTGATACTAACAATAGATAAATTCAAAAGATAAAAAAGTGAGAATTCCCAACAAAAATTTAAATTAGAAAAACAATAATAGTAATGAGTGTGATATCTTTTATAAAAAAACTAATCTTTGGAGAAAAACAACCTGAGCGATTCAACGATTCACAGCGATTTGACTCGATGAATCGATCGAGTCAACGATTTGAATCGATGCGAATCGATGCGAATCGTAATGAATCGATGAATCGATCGATAGAAACATCAATTATCCCTAGTCAAGAGCAACCTAAATCAACAATTTCCATCGAAAAAGAGTCTTTGCAACTTGGAGTAGCAGCAGGCTATATCTCACGCTCTCTCTACAGCATAGAAGATAGTCTAGCCAGAATAGAAACCCTTATGCCATCAAAAGAATGGATATCTCTAAACCTCACCCCCAGACTTGAAGAAATACAGCAAACAATCCTTAACTTAAGAGACGTGCTAAGCAGTCATGAAAGAAATGAAGAAAAAAGGTTTGAAATATTATTAGAAGCAATAACCAAGTTAAAAACTACAGCATCCTCACTTCCAGAACCAGCTAAAACAGAAATTTTATCTACAGTCAAAACGCTAAAATCTGCTGCTCTATCCCCAAAAATGCAGCAAATACTTGAAATTCTAAAGGAAAGAAAAGAAATTAGCTATAATGAACTTGCCGAAAAGTTAGGAATTACCACTGACGGCTTAAGAGGTTTGCTTTCAAGAATGGTTAAAATTTGTGATGAAATAGAAAGATTCGAAAGGGACAATAAGGGATGGGTAAGACTAAAAGCGATTCAATACGATTTGAATCGAAATGAATCGATGAATCAACCGAGCGAATCAGAAATAAAAAGTATGTCTCAAGAATATAAAGGCGAAAAGGAGTTAACAGATTTACCATAATCCACACTTAGCAAAAATTCAAGCAAACTAGGGATAAAAGAAAGAAGAAAGAATTTAAAGAATTAAAGCAAAAGAAAGAAGAAAATCTAGCCTTGTTTTTACTTTCTAATCTCACTCACACTCTGAAATTTTAAAAAACAGGTTTCACAAACATATGCTTTTAAACCTTAAAATCAATATATGTGAATGGATGGAGTAGAAAATATTGCAAAGCTACTATGGGAAAATGGAGTAGAAATCAAAAAGATAGAAAAGAATAGAATCTATGCTCATGATTCTAAAGGGGAAATATTAATAAGAATAAGTAATACTAAACCGAAACTAAAAAATTTTAACAGAAAGCTAATAGTGATCTCGCCATACGTTGCTAAAAGAATAGATGCTGAAAGAATGAAAAAAATTCTTGAAAAATACTCGCAGCCAATTTTTATAAACAAGAAAAATCTTGAAACAATTACACTTTCAACGCTTTTCAAAATTGTAAACTACCTTAGGGAAAATCCAAATACATACATAAAAAAAATTTCAGAAGACTTGAAAATTCATCCAGAAATTATTAGAAGGAATTTGCTGAAGATAAAAGATTACATTGAAATTAAAGAATTTGGAGCAGGAATGAATTTACCAAAACTTCCAAAGCTCATCTCTTTAAAAGAAGAAATTCCTTTTGAAAAACTCAAAGAAATTGCTAAGACAAAAATAATAATAGTTTCAAGCGAAAAGAAAAGGAAAAAGATAAAATATGAAAAAATTGACAGAAATGAAGCCTTATTGAAGATACTAAAGTTTATAGAAGAAAACCCAGGAACGTACTTAAGAGAAATCTCACGAGAGTTAAAAATATCTCCTTCGTTGGTCTATTCTTGCTTGAAAGAAGTAAACGAATTTCTAGAGCTCTCATCTCCCATAGGAAAAGAAGATATTGAACTACCAAACTTACCGATTTCTATAAAACTAAAGCAAGGTTATACTGCTGAAGGAATTATAAGATATTTGAGGTTTAAGAAGATGCTAAAAATTTGAGTTTGATCATCCGATTTATTTCCTATTCAAAGCTATAAATGAAAGTAAAATAACAATACTCAATAAAAACTTTCTAATGCCATAATAGCACAGTTTCTTACTTCTTTACTAATTTCTTTAAGGGAAAGAATTTCTTCTTTAGTAAACCATCTTGCTTCTTCATGCTCTTCTTTATTAATTCTTATTTCTTGACTTGAGTTTGCTAAACGAGCAAGAAAGTTAATTTGAGTTACATCCCGAATTTCATTTGGTTTTTCAACAACATATTCAAAAACATAAATTGGATTATCAACAATTATTGAAAGACCTGTTTCTTCTTTAACTTCTCTTATAAGAGCTTCTACACTTGATTCGCCAAACTCTCTTTTTCCGCTAGGAAACTCCCAAATTCCTGGAAAGGCTTCTTCATCCTTTCTTCTCTTAAGAAGCAATACAGACTTATCTTTAACAATAACAGCTGCCACAACAATCCGAAAAACTCTGGGAATTTCTTTTTTTCGAATTACTCCATTCATAAAAGAAAATTTAATACCAATAGTAAAATAATTAGTTAAAGAAAGCTTTGATTGCAAACTTATTCTTCCAAAATTATAACAATCGTGAACAAGTCATCTCACTTTATTAGCATGATTATTAAATAATCTTATGACAAAAGGAAAGCTAGACTATTGGCAAGACATAGAAACTTATGAAAAATATACATTCGATTCTGAAGAAGGCAAAAAGAGAATTGAAGAAATGGAAAGATACTTTACAGAATTTAAAAATTTTCTAGGAAAAAGAGTTTTCGACATAGCGTGCGGAGCAGGATTATTTTCATTTTGGTTAGAACAAAAAGGTTATGAAGTTGTTGGAGTTGATATAAACAAAAAAATGATAGAATTGGCGCTAAAAACAAAAAAGAAATATAAATTTAAATCTCAGTTTTTGCTAAGCGATGCAGCGAATGCAAAACTAGAGGGAAAATTTGATAGTGCAATTATTTTTGGTAATACTCTTTTCAGTCTTTCACCAAAAACTTTTGTCAACATAATCAAAAATGTTAAGAAGCATCTTAAAGAAAATGGCTATGTGATTATCAACTATAGAAGTTTGTTGGAGAAATTAGTGAATAAAGAATGGAAAGATGTATACTTTGATTCAGAGAGAATAGCTAGCTTCAATTTAAAGTATGATGACTCCCAAGCTGGAATAACTAAGCTATATGTGGATTTGACTGGAGAGAAACTACCAATCAAAGAAACATTTTATGTATGGTCAAGTGGATTTTTAGAGGCAATAATGGAAGCTTTAGGTTTTGTTTTAGTAAAAAGAATTGAAACAAAAGTTAGCATGTGTGAAGTTATGGATGTCTATCAAATGAAGCTTAATGATTAAAATATACGATTAGATTCAAAAATTCTCTCATCAAAAAAGGTTAAGAAATACATAGCTATCGAAATAGGTTATTTTTCGGTATCCTTCCTAAATTCTTTTATTTCTTTTCTCAAGTTACCAAGTTTAATTTTCTCAGCAATTTTAACAAAAAATCTATTGGTTCTTTTGATTTTGAGATTTTTTACGTACTCATTTAAAATGTAGTATGAGCATAAAGTTTTTAACAGATATACCATACGGGACAATGCCAGAACTTTTTGGAGTTCTGTATATAAAATTTACACATACTTATTTTTGAACTCTGGTGAATATGAAATGTCCCATATGGGACACTTTTTACTAGAGATAAATTGCATACAGTATCATGTGCTCTCCCCCGAAAGGTTTTTTATATAGCCTTTACAATAATTAATTAGTAAGTAGAAAAAAAAGTGGTGATAATGGAAGGTACTAATAAATCGAATGAATGTAGTATAGACTTAAAAACGGAAGACATGAGAAGACTGAGTAAAGAGGACTTTTTAGCCTTAGTTGAAAAATTAAAAGAATCGACTAAGAATTTCGCAGAATTCGAACAAATAATCAGAGAGAAAAGTCAAGTCTTATTGATATTTAGATGTTTAACTAGAATGCAAAGAAAAGAATTTGCCAATGCCGTTGGAATTCATGAAGAAATTTTAAGACAAGTAGAAGTTGACAGAAGAGAAATTAAAAAAGAGAACAAGATAAGAGAAATAACCAAAAACCTGAAAGAAATTTTCTCTCGAATTTCTGAAATAAACTTTGAAAAAGCATTAGAAATTTTTAAAGAGGTAGCAATTCCAACTGAAAATGAAGAGGTAGAGAAGATTAGAAAAGAGTTAAAAGAGATGAACCTGCGGAAGATTTGAGAAAAATAAATGAAGAGCAATTCTTGAAAGTTTTTGAGTGGCTTAAAGAAAAAACAAACAACTTTAGAGTTTTCCCTGAGGAAATTTTCCTTGCGAACACTCAGCTAATTTTAATTTTAAGGTGCGCCTTAGGAATGAGTAGGTCAAGCTTCGCTAGAAAGGTCGGGATATTTCAAAAAACCTTACAAAAAGCGGAAAATCAAGATTTTCAACCATCTGTTAAAATGGTTGAAGAATGGCATGAAAAAATAAACAAACTCCTAAACACTCAAGAGTTTCCCATCAACCCACAAAAAGCGGTAAATACTTGGGTTGAAATAAATCTTCGCCATGCCGAAGATGATATAGAGGAATCTGAAAAAATAAGAAGAGAAATGGAGAAACTCGCCTTACTCGAGTGGGATATGAAAGATCGGAAATTTCTCCCTATATTTTTTGAATTTTTTAAAGAAAAAACAAATGATTTCACAATCTTTCCTGTTTCTCTTTTTATAGCAGATAATGCCCTTTCTATATTTTTCATTAGATGTTGTGTAGGTATATCGCAGAGAGAGTTAGCAGAAAAGTTAGGATGCTCAAAAGATCTAGTTCGACACTTAGAAAATAGACACCAAAAAATTATACATATCGGTCCTGCGTTAAGATGGATAGATAAACTCCAAAACTTATTGCCAAAAAACATAAGCTTCGAAGATTTCGAAAGAAATTGGAAAAAGATTATATTCTCAAAAATTGAAATTTTCGAGAAAAAAGAGAGCTTAAAAAAATTGCCTCCTGAAGAAATAATAAAGAAAATAGAAGAGTTAAAAGAAGGGACAAATAATTTTACTAACATAGAAAAGGTTTTAGAAGAAGATGGAAGAAACATCTTTCTTTTTCGAGTAATATGCAGAACTAGATTGAAAGAATTAGCAAAAATCTTAAAGGTCGATGACAAAGAGATAAGAAGGTGGGAAAATGGTAAAAGAAGAATTAAGCCCGAAACTATAGAAAAAATTGCTGCAACTTTAAAAGAAATGACCAAGAACGCTAAATTAGAAAAAGAAACGTTGCTAAAAAATTTGAAAGATATAAAAAGTAGTAGGGCAAGTTTTCGTAAAAGAGTCCAAATAAAAAATGGTATTTCGCTTGTAGAAAAACTTCCTCCCACAGAATTAGAAAAGGAAGTTGTAAATTTTCTTAACTCTCATAATATTCCATTCAAATTACATGCAACACTCGAATGTAACGGAAAACTCTTTAACGTTGACTTTGCAATTCCAGACAGTAATAATCCGAAAATTGTAATGGAAGTTTTTACGTGCAAAAGTGATGCTATAAACCTTAGAGCTAGAGTTGTAATCACTGACCATAGATTTCTAATCTTTAAAATGAAAAATCCACAACTAAAAACTATAATGATAGGAGAGATAAATCCGTTAATTACGCAAGAAACAAAAGAAAATATACAAAAAGAAATTGTAATAGCAGACTTAGCAATGATTGGAGAGAAAGAAGAAATAAATCAATTTTTGCAACAAACCTTGTTAAACTTCTTAAAAGAAAATCTGCAATGAGAGATTGGAAGCATTGAATACCATACACGTCTTAAACTCGACGGCCTTTTCTGCCTCCTTTCTTCCGTAAATACCCAAAAATCACGGGCGTAACGTCTTCAATTAATCCAATTTTTAATCCAGCTTTAGCCAAAGCCCTTATAGCAGCTTGCGCTCCAGGTCCAGGAATTTTTGTTTTATTTCCTCCTGGAGCCCTAACTCTTATGTGCACTCCGGTAATTCCTTTTGCCAAAGCTTCTTCAGCGGCTTTCTTAGCAGCTAGCATAGCAGGAAAAGGCATCCCTCCTTCTCTATCCTTATCTGTCATCATTCCACTTGAATACCTTGCTATTGTTTCGGCACCACTCAAATCTGTAATGTGAACTATTGTAGAATTAGGACTACTGAAAATGTGAGCTACCCCCCATCTCTCTTTCTTTTCACTCATCTAACCACCCTCTTTAATCTCAACGCCAACTTCAGCTTTAGGCTGTTGTGTTGGTTGTTCTTGTGCTACTGCTTTTGGTGTATTTGGTTTTATATCACACGTTATTTTATCTTCTTCATCTCTACTAACCAAATAGCTTGGATATACAATCTTTCTCCCATTAATTTTCACATGACCATGAACAATAAATTGTCTTGCCTGCTTTATTGTATTTGCCAAACCTTTTTTATAAACAATCGTTTGTAATCTTCTATTCAACAAATCTTTAACAGTTAGGCTCAAGACATCATCTAGAGTGGCGCTTGGAGATGGTAATAGACCAAGCCTATACAACTTTTGAATCAAAACTTTCTCTTTTTCCTTATCTCTTCTTGCGTTTAAATCTCTTGCCATCCTTCTATACTTTCTCAGTTCTTCTTTAGCTCTCCATAGCTCCTTTTTCCTTCTCAATCCAAATTCTATCATTATTTTTCTTTCTTCTTCCAAAAGCTTCTTATCCCAAGGCTTCTTTGGCTTCTTATACTTTTTTCTAAATCTCTTCATAACTCATCACTTCTTTTCTTCTTTCTTCTCTTTTGTTTGTTGTCCAGCCTGCTGTTGGGCTAATTGCTTCATCTTTCCTCTCAAAACACCAACAGTTCTACCATACCTAAAATGACTTCTAGTTCTTTGTCCTCTAACAGGCTGGCCATACATATGTCTAAAACCTTTGTAAGTTTTAAGTTCAATTTCTTTTTTAATGTCAAAACTTCTTGCAATATCAACATCCGGCCCAATTAAATGCATATCTAAACCGCTTTCAGGGTCTTTTCTTCTGTTGAATAGAAAAGGAGGAATGTTGTATTTTGAAGGATTTCTTAAGCAGTCTTCAATTTTCTCTATTTCTTCTTGGGTTAAAGTTGAGAGTTTTCTATAGGCATCTAAACCTAAAGCAGATAGAATTGCTTTGGAAAAAGTATAACTAACGCCTTTTATTCCAGTTAATCCGTAAAGCAAATTTTTATTTGCGTTTAAATCAGTATTCAAAATCCTCACTATTCCTTCGGTTTTTCTTTCTGGCTTTTTTAATTTTTTAGTCTCTTCCTTAGGCTTTTCCTTCTTTTTTTCCTCTTTCTTCTCTTCTTCCTTTTTTTCTCCTTCTTCCTTAACTCTAGATACTCCCATACTTATGCAATTGCTATTTAAACTTAAAAATGTTCTCTGAAGAACTTTAATAGTATTCACAAAAACCAATGTATATAAATTGTCCCACGTGGGACAGTTTCAGAAATAGAAATCTTTTGCTAATTTTTTAAAAAGCTGTCCCATATGGGACATTTGAAATAAAGTTAGAAGTAAGTTAGAATAATCTTAGAAGTATCTTATAACAATCTTATGGCAAAGCTTTTCTTTCACACGTGTGAAAATAAGTTTATTTATTTGCCTTTTATGAAATTCAGAATGTCTGTCTTGCTAAGCTTATCGGCAATCCTCAAAGCTTTCGGATATTTAAAATTTATTGATTTAAGAAAATTCTCCAAGCTTTCAATGTCAATATTTGAACCTATGCTTGCATAATATCTTCCAAATTTTATACCAACCTTTTGCTGATCAATAAAAATGTAACTATCCTTTATTTCGCCATAAAGGAAACTCTTTGCTATTCCAATTGTTGGCTTTCCAGTTAATATTCCGATGATTGTTGCTAAACCCGCTTTTCTAGGATGAGCTAATCCATGACCATCAACCAGAATTAAATCATATTCTCTATCTATTTTTTCAATAGCTTCAAGCATTATTGGTGCTTCTCTAAGAAAAAGCAAACCTGGAATATAGGGAAAATTCACTTTTTCTTTAATTATTAATTCTTTCAAAACCTTCTCTTGTTTTAAATCATAAATTACAGCTGCGCAGAAAGCTAGATCATCTTTATAAGCAATATCCAAAGCCAAAACTTTTTCAATTTTTTCTACTTTCCTGAATTCAACCAGCTTGCTTAAAGCTTTTTGAAGTTTAAAATAAAACTTTATGCTAACATTCATACTAAAAATTACCTCACAACAAAAATTAACTCTTTTATAAATTCCTACTTACCATCTTTTTTTGTATAGACCATATATTAATACAGCCAAAGTTGCTCCTGTAATAACAGATGCTGTTGCTAGTTCATTCCCATAGTGATACCATGCCCAATCGTTAAAGTGGTTTGCCAGAAGAGCTTCCCACCAACTAACGTTAGCAAGTTTTGGTCTCACTTTCACATTTGCCGATGCAGCTGCTTTCCCAACAAAGTGAATGACCATACCTATCAGACTACTATTATCTAACTGCAGTTAGATAAGAATAACTCTTTTCGCACTCTCTTTGAATTTTCTCTTCATAAGAGTAAAAAGAAAAATATTTAAATTTAAAATACAACTAATAAGTGGTAAAAATGAAACTGGAGAAAAAGGGAAGTATATTGATTTATGAAGAAAAGGATAATAGTGAGGTATTTTTGTTTTTAAAATCCTCACCTAGTCTTGTATATCTAGAATTTAAAGATAGGAATAGGTTGTTATTAGAGGGAGGCGCATTTTATCCGGAAATAATTTTAGCCGAGGGGGTTGTTGATTATCATCCTGTTCATAAGGATTACTACAACCTAGAGGTAGAACCAAACTCAAGAATTTTACTGAAAGTAAATCCAATTGTTTATAGAGGAACTATTAACCCTGAAAAAGTCAATCTAGATCACAAGGAATTGTTAGAAAATCGGGACTATTTAAAAAATGAATACGATATAGACAAAGATCATCCCCTGGTTAAAAAAACGGCTGAAGAAATACTATCAACCTTAGAACCTGAGAGAAGAGACAATCCGTATTTTTTATCATGGAGGGTTTTCGATTGGGTTCATAAAAATATTAAATATGCCATTCTTCCTCCGGAAATAATTGAGCATGTTTCACAAGTAATAGAAAAATTATGGAAAGAAAGGGGTGATTCTCTAAATTCTTATGAGATACTAAAATCTAGTTTTCCTTCCATGGAGGATGAAGTTCTAAGAAAAGCGGCTGAGCCAGTTTATTACTTACCAGAGCTTGCAATTAAATATGAAGGAAAAAAACCTTATGAGGTTGCTAAAGAGCTAATGAAAAAAGTAGGAGAACATTTTCAATATTTTTGGTTATCAGAGATGAGTGCTAGCAAAACTTTAGAACGAAAAGCTGGAAAATGTGTTTGTATAACAAACACATTTGTGGCTCTTTTAAGAGCATTAGGAATACCAAGTAAGGAGGTTGGTGGATACCTATATGGATATTCAATCGGAAGACATAGCTGGGCATTAGTTTATTTGCCTCCTTATGGTTGGAAAGAAGTAGATCCAACACACGGTAAGTTTTATGATTTTCCTTATGAAAAATATGCGTATGACTTTATTACTGAGATTGAAAATAAAGCATCACCACCAAGAATAATTGCTTTTAATAAAGAGGATAAACCAAATAATTCAACTTTAAAAGAAGTTATAAACCGAGTTAGGAGGAAAAAGATGTTAGAACTTTTATATCAAAAACACCTTTAATTAGAAGTATTTTGGTTCTATCTTTTAGTCACTAAGCAACATTTCGTTAAAATGAACACTCGAGTTAATAGCTGTTGGGGTATTCTCCTAGATTACTAATTTAATAATACTCATTTTTAAATCGTTAAACCAAAACTCTTTTCATTAGAAATTTCATTGAAGATGAATGCATGGACCGGCCGGGATTTGAACCCGGAGCCTCCGCCTTGCAAGGGCGGCGATCTACCGTTGATCTACCGGCCCGTAGCTATCCAATATTTGTTCGGTAATGATAAATTTTTTACTTTCAAAATCTACTACTCATTCTTCTTAAGATTTCTATATTTTCACAAGCTTTTTTAACATGACATCCTTGACAAACTCTTTTAGTATAATTTGGTAACTTACTTTTTGGTGGAATTCTTCCTAAAGAGTAAAACTTCTGCATTTCTCTCTTTAACTTAAAGAATTGTCTTAGCAAGTTTTCGTCGATTTCAATTTTAACCAAAGAATTTGTTTGGAAATAAACCACAAAAGAATACTTTACTTCTTTTCTGAAATAGTTACCTACTAATATACTTTCTCCTACTGCTTGCAACAAATGTTCTTTTTTCATTCTGCCTTTAAAAGAAGCATACTTTATTTCAATTGGAACTATCTCGCTTTCTTTAAAACCTATAGCGTCTACAGAACCAATTATTCCTTCTCTTAATGACTCTATGGTTCTTTCTGAATAAACCGAAATAAAATTTTCTTCTTTTATAAGCTCAAGAAACTTTCTCAAAAAATCTTCCAAAGCTTTCTTCTCTATTTGAACCATTCCTTCATATTTTTTCAAAGCTTCTTCGCTTGCCTTCAATACTAAAAAATTTTCATCTTTCTCTTTTTGCATATTCTCTATCATCAATTTTATTGCTAAGTGGACAGCCTCACCATCCCAAACTTTCCCAACTTTTTCCTTTTCTTGTTTTGAAAGAACTATTTTTTCTAACCAAAGCCTTCTTGGACATTGGTAAAATTTAGCAATTTCTAAGGGAGTAACAAAGATTTTTTTCATTTTATTCACTCTTTCGATAATTTTGTTTTTTATGTTATTCAAATCCTCATTTTGAATGCTTCCTACTTTAACAATTCCTTTAGAGCTTTCTATAACTTTTTTTGAGGAAAGTTCTTGTAGAATTAAAAACAAATAATCCGTAGAAATTATTTCATTTTCAATAGAAAGTTTCAAAAGATCTTCTATTTTTAATTCTTTCCCTTCCAATTGTTTTATAAGATTTGAAATTTTATCAAACGTACTCTCTTCAAATTCTACCCCAAATCTCATTAAATCTACCTTTTTTAATTTTATTGATTCTAAACAGCTATTTTGCCCATTTAAGCTTCTCTTTCTTCCTACCCATGAAGTAATATCTTTCACATTTTCTTGAGCAGAAGTAAAGTATTTCTCCACTATTCTTTACAAAAATTTTTCCTGTTCCAGGCTTTATTTCTGAACTGCAAAAGCTGCATTTCATATAAACACCTATTTTTGTTCTAATCTCATTGCAACTTCCATTTCAATTTCTCTTAGCATCAAAATATCTCCAACTCTAACAGGACCAACAACATTCCTTATCAAAATCTTTCCGGCTTCTGGGCCTTCTATTAATTTACATCTAACTTGTCTAACTCCTTTAACACCAGAAGCACCTAAAACTTCTATTACTTCGGCTGCATAAGCATCCTTCATTTAAATCACTTCTTTAACTTTTGAATTTCTTTAACAATTTCTTCTAAAAGTTTTGAATGCTCCCCGGCATCAACTATAGCAACGCTTGCAGCTTGAACTTGCAAGCCGGCAGCTTTTCCTAGTTCAACCTTAGATGGAACATAAGTATATGGAACACCTTTTTCTTCACACAATGGAGGCAAATGCATAACAATCTCTTCTGGATCAACATCCATTGCAATAACGACAAGTTTTGCTTTTCCTCTATCCACAGCTTTCGTAACCTCATTAACACCTCTTCTGATCATTTTCTCTTCTAGTCTTTTTCCTTCTTTTTTTAGCGCTTCTTCTCTAGCAGTTTGAGTAGCAGCAACCATTTCAACCAATTTCAAAGTTTTTTTAATTAACTCCTCATTAGGTTCAAACTTCATTCTCATCCCCTCCACTTTTTACATTCATTAATTTGTTTGAACCTTTTTAAAGTTTAACTTTATAGAGTGAAAGCGTTTATTTGGAAAATTAGTTTTAAAAAAGCTGTCCCATATGGGACATTTAGAACAATCTTATAATCATCTTAGAAGCATCTTATGGCAAAGCTTTTTCTTTCACACGCGTGAAATGAGCAAAATATACCAATCGTAGAAGTATTATTTGTGAGTAAAGTAGAAAGTAAGGGTTTTCTTATCATCCAACCTACAAAAACCTACCCTGTAAAATTGTACTAAATCTCCTTCTTTTAGTTCTTTAACACTAACTTCAGCAAGAGCTTCTTTTTCGTTTCCATTCGGCATGATAATTTTTATTCTTACATTTGGGATAGAAACCCAATGTATTTTGGGAACTTCTTGTGGAACCTCATTACTTACAAAACTTGAAATTTCATCTAACTTTATTGTAAACATTCCTATCAAAGCGACGTTTTTTCCTCTCATTTTCTCGAAATCTTCTTTTTCTACATAAATCTCTTCTGGATCAACAGAAATTTCTCTTAACCCTAATTCAGGAAAATCCGGATGATACCTTATTGAAATCTTTTGAATTTTATAGTCCAACTTTATTTTAATTGGATTTAAAACCGCAAAATATCTCTTTGCAATTTTATCAATTATTTTTCTGTTCTCAGCATATAAAATTTCTGTAGGTAGAGTAACGTCTGCTTCGCTCAAACCAAGCTTTAAAACAAAATTTCTTATTGCCTCTGGTTGAAATCCTCTTTTTCTTAAAGATTGTAAACTCCAAGTTCTTGGATCATCCCAACCTTTTATCTCCCCTCTTTCAATCATTTTTCTAGTCTTTGATTTACTTAGTTTTGCTCCTTCTTCTTTTAGTCTTAACAACCCATAATGTATGAATTTTGCTTTTCTCCAACCAAAAATGTCCCAAATATATTCTTCCATCATATCTTCAATCACAAGTTCTTTCCCTCTGAGTATGTGAGTAGTTCCAATAAGATAATCATCTATCGCCCAAGAAAATTCCAGCATTGGCCAAACTCTATATTTCTTACCAATTCTAGGATGTTCTCTTTCACAAATTCTCAACAAAACTCTATCCCTAAAAGCGGGGTTTGGATGTTTCATATCAGTCTTTAATCTAACAACAGCTTTTCCTTCTGGTATTTTACCATCTAACATTTCTTTGAATAAACTCAAATTCTCTTCTATACTTCTATTTCTACAAGAGCATTCTATACCAAGTCTTCTATTTTTTTGTATTTCTTCTTTGCTACAAGTACAAACATAAGCCTTTCCCATTTTTATTAATTCTTCTGCATACTTGTAGTAGATTTCTAATCTATCAGACTTGAACAAAACTTCATGATATTTTACACCAAGCCAATCTAGACCATCTTTTATCAAATCGTAAGCATCTTTATCTATAGGCTTTTCTTCGCTTCCAATAGTATCATCGAAGAATAATATTAATTTTCCGTTGTATCTCTTAACATAGTAATCGTTTAACAAAACCATTCTTGCATTTCCTATGTGTAATGGACCTGAAGGAAAAGGTGCTAATCTCATAACAACTTTTCCGTATTCAGCTTCTGGTAATTCTGGTAGCAATTCTTTTCTTTCTTCTTTTTTGATCTCTGATATATTCAATCCAGAAATCATTTTTTCAATTTCTTCTTTTGATAAAGAATTGACTTTTGAAACAACTTTCTTAACTTCCTCTAGAAGTAATTTCATTTCTCTTTTTGCTTCAGGGATCTCAGCTAGAACTTTTTTTATCACAGCATCTTCGCTTGCTTTTCCATATTGTTTAGCGTTAAGTAAAGCATATTTTAAAATAACATCTTCAATTTTCATATAAATTTCTTGAAAAATAAAAACTTAAATAGGGTAAAAAAACTTTATTATGAGGGATGAGAAGCCTTTAAACTATTTTCTTCATGTAAAACCTATAAAAATCCTTATTTCTCTGAGGAGTGGCCCCAAATATGTAACATTAATATCAAAAGAGATTGATATAACTTATTCTCATGCGATAAAATTACTAGATATTTTTAATGAGTTAGGATTGGTTGAATTTGAAGAAAAAGGAAGAATAAAAATGGTTAAGCTTACTGATTCTGGAGAAGAAATAGCGAGAATTTTTGATAACCTCGTTACAAAACTTTCTAAAATTAAAAAAATCCAATAATTATTCCAAAATTGTTATTGCGGGCATTCCTTTCAAATACCATTCTTTTAATTGTTCCTCTGTATAAAGCTCATACTCTTGAGCCAAATACCTTGCATGACCGGTTAGTCTATCAACAATAGGAGCTGGTACACCAGCCGAGATTAATTGAGTTTTAAACCATTTTCTCAAGCAATGAGCATGTAAGGTATATCTTTTACCAACTTTTTTCGAATATTTCCTGAAAACTCCTTCTAACAAATATTGTATATTTTGATAGCTCATTGGTTTTCCATCTTCTCTAGCTATAACGGGAGAATTCTCGTTTAGCTCTTCTCCTAAACTTTTTCTTTGATTTAAATATTCTTCCAAAAATTTCTTAGCCTCTTTACTTATGAAAGTTATCCTTGGTTTCCTTTCTTTGGCGCCAATTCCTTTTATTCTTACGGTAGGAACTTCCTTTGATAAATCAACATCTCCAAGCTTTAAACTATGTAATTCACCAACCCTTATTCCAGAGGATGCAAGTATGGTTATTATAACTTTCATTCTTAGATCAACATCCATTAAAATTTTCTTTAAATCTTCTTTGTTTGGCAAAACATCCTCATGAATATTAAATATTCTAATCGGAATGTCAACATCTACTTTCAAATTATTGGCAGCGAAAAATTTTTTTAAAGAAGAAATCCAAGCAGCTACAGACTTTGGAGCTAAATTCTTACCAGCTAAATAAACAGCAAAATCTTTAACTATTTCATTTTGATTTTGTTTTTGTTTAACCTCCTCGATAAAAGAATCTAAATTTTGAATTTGCTTATAATTAACAAATCTTGCCAAACCTTTTAAATAAGTTTTTTTAGTGTTTTCGCTTCTAGTCAACAAACCCAACTCTCCAATCATCTTCTTTACGCTTTCAAAATTTTCCAATTCTTTAACCTTCATTAATATTAGATGGTATTCTATTTTTTAACTTTGATGGCCTTTATTGGACACATACTAGCAATTTCTTTTATCTTCTCTAAAGGAGCTCCATTCTCATTTTTAACTGTTGATTTCCCATCCTTGTCTAACTCAAAAACCTCTGGTAACATAGAAGCACATAGACCACAACCAATACAAAGTTTTTTGTCAACCATCACCTTTGCCAAAGATACCACCTTATTGATAATATTTTTTGGTGTTTAAGTTAATTAATACATTATTACCTCATTTATGACTACTGGTATAAAATCTATTAAATCTGTTGGCAATATTCCTTCGCTAAATTTTTTCGATGCCAATTCTCCAGCTTTACCATTAACGAAAGCTGCTGCACAAGCTGCTGTGAAATTATCTACTTTTCTAGCCACATAAGCAGACAGAATTCCAGCTAAAGTGTTACCAAAACCAGCTTTTGTCATTGTTGTTGAGCCAGAAGTGTTTATTGCTACTCTATCGCCATCAGAAATAACATCGATATGGCCTTTTAATAAAACTGTCACTGAATATTCTTTTGCAAAATTTTTGACAGCATTTATTCTTTCATTCAAATCATTGCTAACTTTTAATCCACTTAACACAAAAAACTCGTAAGAATGTGGAGTCAAAACAAAATTTTTTCCTCTTAACTCGTTTTTATATTTTGCAAAAGCATAAATTGCATCATCGTCGATAACTACTGGCTTATCTATTCTCTTTAAATATTCAAAAATTGCTTCCAAAACTTTTTCATCTCTTGTTAAACCACCGCCTATTTCAATAGCATCTCTTTTATCGGAAATTTTAACAAGATCGTCTATAACTTCATTTGAAAGAAAATCTCCTTTAAAAGGATGAACCATTAAATTCGGAGAATAGCCTGCTATTATTTTAGAAGCTTCTTCAGGAGCAGCAATAGTAACCCAATCTACTCCAGCTCTATAAGCAGCTAAAGCTACTAAAATTGGAGTAGTTGGATAAAGTTTACTTCCCCCTATAACCAACAAATTTCCAAAATCATGCTTGTGAACCCAATCGTCTCTTTTTTTATAAATTTTTCTCAATGTACCAAAATCAACTTTTTCCATAAAAATCTTTTTATTTCTTTCTAAAAAAGCTTAAAAACTTTTTCTTTTAGCTTTCAAAATAAATAAAAGTGATGTTTATGGTAAACGTTGCTGTTCACGGAATAGGAACGATAGGAAAAAGAATTGCTCATGCAGTAAAATTGCAGAAGGACATGAAGTTGAAAGCAATAGTCGGATATTCTCCAGACACAACAATACAA
>Ga0080004_1081298_pt1 | contig 27916 bp, 43 predicted proteins | sample WasSprMetagenome_FD_69207 | JGI IMG/M metagenome (GOLD analysis project Ga0080004, IMG submission 69207) | Sulfidic aquatic microbial communities from Washburn Spring, Yellowstone National Park, USA - WS (SPADES assembly) (version 2) | ecosystem: Environmental > Aquatic > Thermal springs > Hot... | reverse complement strand
GAGTGTCGTAGCCAGTGCGGAGACACTGGCTTTTTTATTCCCGCCCGGGCAGCGCACTTGCGGACCAGAAGGAATGCTTCGACACGGGTAATGGGAAACACCGGGTCCTCGGGCCGGGGGTTAGGGCACATCTTCTTGAGTAGGGCGGCGACCTCCGGCCTTACCCCCACCGTCCGGGTCTTACCGCCTTTACCGTAGAGGGTGGCATAGGCCCAGCCGTTGGCCTCGAAGCGGATATTCTTCCACCTTAGGCCCCTGGGGGAGTTGGACGGGGTGTTTTTGGGCCTTACCACCTCAGATACCCGGGCCCCGGTGGCGTAGAGGAAAAGCAGAAGGGCCCTGTCCCGGAGGGAGGGAGCGGCTAGGACAAGCCTTTTTACCTCCTCTCGGGTCAAATATCTTTCAGCAACCCTGTTCTCAGGTATCTCCCGGGAGACGTGTTCCCAGGGATTTTCCTTTACTATGCCTCTTTTCATGAGGTGTTTCCACAGGGAGGAGAGGGCAGAGACGGTCTGGTTGACAGTGGCCGGGGAGTAACGGCGCCGTAACGCCTGGACCACCAGCTCAGCCTCGGCAGGTCCTAATGTCCTGGGGTCTTGACCCCTGATGAAGGGTGCAGCCCGGGCAAAAACGGCAGTACCATAGGCGTCGAGAGTGTTCTTACGGACTTCCCCAATGCTCAACATCCACTCGAAAATGGGATCAATTTCCTTTTTAGTAGGTTTTGGGTAAGGCATAATGGGATAACTCATTTCCCTTCTCTCCTTCTCCACAGGAAAACGTTTTCTTTTGGCACATAATAGACACAGAAATTGCGGGGAAACCCTTTCCTTTTCTCTTTCCCTTTTCCCCTTTCCTTTTTCCCTTTTTCCTCTTTCCTATCTTCTATCCCATCTCCTATTCTATTTCTATATCCTCTTCCCTTTCCTCTTCCCTTTCTTCTTTCCTTTCTCCTTTTTCCCTTTTTCCCTTTCCCTTTTTCTTTTTTCTTTTTCGTTTTTTGTTTTTTGTTTTCAAAAATTTTCCATTTGCATTTTCCAGCTTTTCCCATTTAACATAATGCGTCTTTTGTTAAATGGGAATTCCTCCCATAATTGGGAAATTTTTTTGCAAAAAAAATAAAAACAGAATTCCTATTCTCCATTCTCCTACCCATAGAGATTTATTCCCTATCCCATCCTCCTTCCCATAGGGAAAATGTTTTCTTTCCCTCTACAAAAGGAAGATATTCCCAGGGAGAAATTCCCAGGGAATATATGGCAGAAAAAATTCGATATCGTCGAACGAAAAAGGGTTGACAGATAGATAGATAGGTTGTACAATCTGGCTAGAACCCATTCTTCCCCACCCTGCCGGGGGTAAAAGGCGGGGAGAAAGGAGGACACCAATGTTGTACGAAGTCATTCTAGAACTAGGTTGGGGGCAGTCTAAATATTTTGTCCACGCCCCCTCAGCGGCCGCTATTAGGGAGGCCGCTGAAGAAGCAGGGGTAGGCCGCTTAATCCTAGAGATATCCCCTGCTGTCTTAAAGGGGCCCGCTACCTGGCCCCACCCGGACGACATTTTTGAAAGCGTAGAGCATTTCCTTACGCACATCTCGTAGGCCCGCCGGGAGCCTATCCCGGCCCAGACCAAGAGTTAGGAGGCGGTGAGCGCCATGGTGCGCTTCGGAAAGAACGTTTCCTATGACCACACATGCTCCATAGCCCGCCACGTCGAAGACTCTGTCTATACACCTGGCGGGAAAGCCCTTATCCTGGACCAGCTTCTTTGCACCAGTCCAGGTAAGGGCCATATGACTCGCATTCTTCGCCGTTACCTCCGTCGTTTGCCTCCCTCCATTACGGAGGTGTGGACTGTAGCCCATCCATACCGTTGTGGGGATGGGCTTCACTGGAAATGTATTATTCGTTATGCCCGCTGGCTTCACCGCTTAGGCTTTCGCTTTCAGGATCGCTCTGCTTTCTTCTCCCGCCTGCGGGAGTACATCTCCCGCGGCGAGGAAGAAATTTGGTATGGTGCCATCCAGGATGTCGGATGGATGGTGCTTACCAGGGAAGGCAGCCAGTATCGTTAGGCCCGGCGGGAGCAAGGCCGGGCGGAAAGGAGGATACAATGTATAACCTGTTTGACATTCTACGCGCGCTCGTATATGAGGATTGCCGCTCCTGGGGCGGCAGTCCGCACGTGGTCCGGACCCAATCGGGATACGTATTTTGTCCCGATTGGGCGACCATCGACGGATACGCCGTCGAGGATCATCCCCACTACGTCGGTACGCTAGCCGACGTGTTGGGGGAGGACGTACTGATTCGCCTGGAGGAGATAAGGGAACTCCTCTGGGCGAAACAGGAGGAGGTGAAGTAACTGTGTACCTTATCGCTTTACTTCCCTGCCCAGACTGCGGCGGGGAAGTAAGCACCTACCGTGACGGTAGCGGCTACTGCCATACTTGTCATACTTACTTCCCCGCGTTCGCATTTCCATACACTCCCCCAGCCCGGCGGGGAACATAGCCGGGCAGAAAGGAGGAAAAATGAAAAAGGACGTCTGGCTCAGTGCTCCTTTAAAAGAGTGCGCTGGTTGCTTCTTGCGCAGCCAGTGCACGGGCTGCATCGCGTGTGCACGGCAGTTTACCTGCCGTCGCAAGAGTTATCGCGCTAGTCACTGCAACCTATTTACACCCATCATTCCCTGTCCGGCATTCCCGGACAGGGGTCGAGAGAGCGAGGGCGGGGAATACGACTGGGGAGACCCCGCCTAGAAGGGGAAAGGGAGGGATATATATATGCAAGTCACTTTTATTAACACCACCCCCCACCCGGTTCACGTATTGAACCGGGATGGGGAACTGGTACTTACCATCCCAGCGGCCTCCCAGCCCTTGCGGCTGGAGGAACGCTTGGAATCGCTGGGGGACCTGGCAGGTGTCCCCTTGGTCAAGAAGGCTCTGGCGGCTGACATCAGCTTGCCAGAGCCACAGGAGGGTGTATACTATATTGTCTCCCTGGCGGTTGCCCAGGCCGCCAGGCGTCCGGACCTATTGGTCCCGGACGACCTAGTTAGAGACGATCAGGGGAGAATTCTAGGCTGCCGCCGCTTTGCGGTGGTGGTCTAGACCTCCCCCTTTTTTTTACTGTCATACCCGTAGCTAGGCAAGCAAAGGAGGAACAAATATGGCAGAACGTCCTGGAAAAACACTTTCCTTTTACCTCTCTCCCACCGCCCAGGGTTACCTGGCCTGGGCAGTTAAGTGGCTTAAAACCAGCCAGAGCGGGGCTATGGAGGAGGCCCTACACCGCTTCGTGGAGCAACACATGCTCCACGGAGCAGTATACACCACATGGAACAAGGTTGCCCAAGCTCTTCGCCACGTCCCCGGCGGTTGGGACGGGTTTGAAGAGCAGGAGCAGGACATAGAAGTATTTCTTAGCGCTCTAGAATCCCCTATTACGGGGGATCCCATTCCAGGGTGGCTCGAAGTACAGGTTAAAACCCCTCATGGGGGTTTCGACACTTGCTACTTCGACGCTCAGGGGAGGGCTACCCACATTCGAGATTGGGTACCCCCCGAGCTACACAAAATAGCACCTAACCGAGAGGGCATAGCCGTGCCCGTTGAGGTGCTGGGCTATATCCCTCCAGAATAGCTTAGGCCCGCCAGGGCCTTAATCCCGGCTCATATACTTCCCCCACCCTGCCGGGGGGGGGAAAGGCAGGGAGAAAGATTGAAGAAGAATAATATAGCGTGTGCGTCGGGCCATATGGGCCCGGCCGCACCACAAATATAACAAATATAAAGGAGGTATTAAGCGATGATATGGACTGACCTAGTAGACAAGATTATGGAAGGATTTACTGGAGAGGCTATTAAGCCAGCCTATGACTGCAACTATGTGTATGCATACGTAGTGCAGAAGATTATGGATCCTTCTAGAACCTTCTTAATCTCGCCTCAACCCCACTGTCTTAAGGTTGAGGACCACATATGGGACGAAGTTTATTACGCAATCCAAGAAAGGGTTATTCAGGATCCGCTACTAGCCCTTGGTCAGTCTATAGCCATAAAGGAGGCTACAGACATACCCAAAGGCGTAAGTAGCGGAGGTAAGACTGTATACTGGCCCTCCGAATACTTCTACCACGCCGTTAGGAAGGAGGTGGGAAGGGCAGTAGCAGATGTAATAGAAAGTAAAGCAAGAAAGAATATGGGCTTTAAATTTCCTCCCTCCTTTATAGGAGTACTTGAGGTAGCCCGCAGGTACAACTGGATCACTCTAACCAGACTAGGTAACATTACGGTGTCCATGGAGAGGGCAGCTGGGTCTAGGGAGTGGGCCCTCAAGGTAACTAGGGACCAAGAGGAGATAGCCAGAACCCTACTACCCTACGCGCGGCTACCCTTCGGAAACCCATCGTACAGAGTCCGCGCGAGGGTACCAGCCGACCCATTTGCGGCCAGCATATCCGGATACATCTACCACCCAAAAGCAGAGCTGGAAAAAACACACCCAATAGTGGTGTTCGAGGCCAATATAAGGATGGATGGGTCTGTACTAATACACACAGGTGTTATGTACAGCCAATACTCCCACTTGGCAGTGAGTGGGAATAGAATAGGCAATTACTGGATAGAGATTTCGCATTGGAGGGGGGATGACGATCCGGAAATAGATCTAGATCTTTTTGAAAGAGAAACAAGTATGAGAATTGTCCCTACCCCCGTCTCTGTAAAGAAGTCGTACTGTAACATATACTGTGTGTATACCTATCGTCTAAGATTTGGGTGCAATACCAACGTGACGGTATTGCACTCCAAGGGGGAACACCCCAGCTGGAGCAAACAAGTTCGGGAAGACATAGAGGTAATAATAAGGCCTATTAGCTATATACAGGGGGGGCATGACTAATGGGTAGTGGTAGTCCTAACCCAGTGTGCATAAGAAGTATAGCTATACCCTACGACTTACACCTCAAACTCAAACAGCTAGCCATAACAAAGGGGGTTAGTATTAATAAGCTGATAATATCAGCTATAGCCTCGTATATAGAAAGGGCCACGCAGTAGTGCGTGGCCCTTTAATTCTACCAGGACAAAATTTTATCTCGACAAAAAGAATCCTTTACGTTTGCGTGTAGATAGATAGATTACTTGCCTAGAGGTTAGTTTAGCTATACAATCGTGTATAAAGGAGGTGTGCATATGACAAGAAGGAAGGCTACACCCGTAACTACAAGGTCGTTGACCATACCCTATGACCTGTACGAGAAACTTTCCAGCTATGCTAAGGAAAGAGACGTTAGCGTTAATTCGGTTATAGTAGAGTCTATAAAGAAGTTCTTGGAGATGGAAGGTATTCAAGTAGACTAGTAGCCCGGACCCATGGTCCGGGTCTAATATTATCTGTCTATCTGTCTATCTGTCAGTCTATCTAAAAAATTTCGTAAATGGTCTTGACCTGCAGTTTATATTAACATAAACTTAAGGGTAGAAACAAGACCCCGATATGAGAGAGTACAAAAATCCTTCCGCAGAGGGATGGCTATGCTCGATAAACTCATCAGGGAGTACATTGCCGACATGCGGGCCCAAGGCAGCTCCGAGGCCACCATAAAGAGCTACACATCCCACCTGCTCAAGTTCAAAGAGTGGTGTAACGCCAACGGTATCGACTTCACTAAACTTAGTATAAAGGATATTAAGCTCTTCCATAACTACCTTCTAAAACAGGATCTCGCTCACCACACCGTGAACATGCACATCTACTGCCTGAAAGGATTTTACGATTTCTTAGTAGAAGAGGGTATAGTGTCGGGTAATCCTGTGCTCACCCGGCGCCTAGCCATAAAGGAAGAAAAAATAAGGAGGTATCACCATGTTTGAGAAAAAATGTCCCTATTGCCAAAAGTATTCCTATTCTGCCAGTGAAAAGGGGGTGAAATGGATATGCCCCCATTGCAAACGCGATATCTCTCACGTTCCCGCCGATATACCCAAACCTCTGAAATCTTAGGAATCACGGGTATAGTATTAGTAGTTGTATTCGGGTCTGCATTGGATTCTCCAGGAATATGGGGGTACATAGCAGCTTTACTAGTGCTTATAGGATTCGCCTTGAGTGTAATTTCTTTCAAAAGAAAGGAGTAAATAGAGTGCTTGCAAGGTTTATAGTCCCTGTCAAGGATGGACAGATTGATATAGCCAAGAAAGTCCGCATACTCGATGCAGAGATACGCGGGGATTACGCGGAAATCCTTGTGGACGGATCCAGTGCAAAATACCTCCGCCAGCGTAGGTATGCCCACGAACTAAGCCTTCCTAAAGAACATCTCTCTATCAGCCAGATAAATACATATCTGCGCTGTCCGCTCCAGTACTACTGGCGCTATGTTGAGGGCCTAAAAATTCCTCCAGCATCTGCCGTGATTTTTGGCCTAGCTACACATGCTGCTCTCGAACATAATTACCGACACAAGAAGGAAACCGGAGAAGATAGGCCCGTTGAAGAAGTACAGGAGGTTTTCGCTCAGGAATTTGACCGCCTTGCCCCACAAGCCCAATGGGAAGAAGGTGAAAAACCAGGAGAAGTCAAAGACGAAGGTATAAAGACCACTGAGCTATATATGCGGGAAGTAGCCCCCGAGACCTATCCCGCCCTTGTAGAGGAACCTTTTGAAATACAGTTTGAGAACGTAGAGTACACGCTCAAAGGAGTAGTAGACATCATCCAGTACGACGGGACAATAGTAGACACAAAGACATCTAAACGCTCTCCTTCGGCTGAGCAGCTTGATAAAGACCTACAGTTGACCGCCTATTCTCTCGGCTACCGCATCATCACTGGCCGACCCGAAAATGGCCTCCGAATGGATTATATCGTCCGGACTAAAAGCCCCAAAATTGTTACCCTAACTGCTGAACCAAGAACTGAAAAAGAAGTTGATAGACTGTTAAAGCTCTTGGGCTATGTGGCCCGAGCCATACGGGATAAGCTATTCTATCCACAACCCCATAATTTTATGTGCACCCCTACCGGGTGTGGTTACTGGCTAATCTGCCAAGAAAGGTGGTAAAAACTATGACAACACTAATTAGTTCGGAAAGTAGTAGTGGGCAAAGAAGACGTTGTGATGCCAAGTGTTATAATGCCAAGCATGACAAATGTACCTGTATTTGTGGAGGCGTCAATTACGGAGTGGGCCTACAAAAGGCAGTTGAGAATACTCGTCAAATGGTAAAAGAGTTCTTACAACGCCCCAGGTCAGGGCATAAAAGGGGGATAAAAAATGAACCACGAAGATAAGGTCATCACTATTGTACCACAAGAACAAGGAGTAGAGATAGAAATCCTGTATACACCTCAAGAAATGGCAGCCAGGCTAAATGACATGAAAGCTAAACTTGGGCTTGTACAGAGCTTCTTCAAGGAGGTCATGGTCCCAGAGCAGGACTACGGTGTCATTCCCGGAACCGATAAACCTACTTTACTAAAGCCTGGTGCCGAGAAACTGTGTGAACTTTACGGCTTCGCGCCAGTGATAAAGCAGGTGGAAGAAGAAAAGAACATTGAAACCGGCTTCTATCGGGCCCGTGTAACTGTAGCCCTTATCCACCGTAGAAGCGGTGTTACGGTGGCCGAAGGCGTCGGTGAGGCTAATACCATGGAGGGCCGCTATCGCTGGCGTTGGGTGCCTGAGTGGAAAGTGCCTAAAAACCTAGACAAGAACACCCTCCACTACGAAGAAAAGAAAGATAAAAACGGCCAAACATACAAGGCTTATCGTATACCCAATGAGGACCCATGGGCTCTGTGGAATACCGTCTTGAAGATGGCTAAAAAGCGAGCCCTTATAGATGCTACCCTTTCCGCTACTAGATCTTCGGGAATATTTACTCAGGACGCTGAGGACCTAGAAGAATGGATAGAAGCAGGTCAAGCCGTAGAGGGATATACTCAAGCACAACCACAGCCACCTAGGGTACCTAAGCCTTCCACAGCCAAAAATAAGGAGAAGCTAAACAGCCAGAGTATCCAGCCAGATTGGACAACTTTCTGGAAAAATGTAAAGACCGAATTAAAGCTTAAAGAAAAAGACGTAGAAGAACTAGCAACTGAGTATCTAGGAACAGAAGTTAAAATAACTAAACTAAGTACTCATATCAAAACCCAGCAAGAGCTAGACCAGCTATATGAGTATTTAAAGACTACTACTGTACGACCCATAGATAGGACCGAACAGATGAGCATAGGGGTATAGTAAGCCAGCCAGCCACATTATCCACAACTTAAAACTATTGCAAGGAGGTGTGAACCTCCGAGTTATCGCAAGTGGCTGGCTTCCTTCTCCTACCCAGCAAATCAAATTGCGATGGGAGATTGGCAAGGAAGTTCCTTGAATACAAAAATAAGTAGTGTAAATAGTTAGCTCTTCTAGATATTTTTGGGGGAGGAAAGTATATGACAGACGGGCGCTATTGTCGCATAAAAACTAAGTTCTGGACCGATGAGAAGATAAGAAGTTTAAGCGACGATGCAAAACTGCTGGCACTGTACTTGTTGTCTTCTCCTCATACCAACATGATTGGGTGTTATATATTACCCAAACTATATGCTTGTGACGATCTGGGATGGGAATTGGAACGGTTTGAGAAAGCGTTTCAGGAACTGTTACGGAATGGGTTTGTCAAGTATGATGAGAAGACCCGTCTCCTCCTCCTGCCCAATTATTTGAAACACAACCCAATAGAAAACGAAAATCAGGCCAAGGCTGCTGCAAAAATAGTGGCCGAATTGCCTAGAAGTTATCTATTGCAAGACTTGAAACGGTTTATTGAACAGTTGGATAAACACTTTCTTAAACCGTTGCTAGAACAGTTATTACAACACTTACCTAAAGAGTTTTGTAAACAGTTTGAGGAACCAGTAACCGTAACAGTAACCGTAACAGAATCCGTAACCGTAACCGAAGAAATAGAAAATAATTACTCCCTAAAGGGAGTAGTCAACAACTCGCCTGACGGCGATGGCGAAGCTAACGCTTCGCCCCCTACCCTTCAATCCCCTGAAGTTGAAACTTCTACTCTTGTTGAACTACCAGAAGAAGACGTAGACTGCATAAAACCCAACGAAGTAGTACGCCTCTGGAACGAAGAGTGTGGTGATGTTTTGCCCAAAGTAGTAAAAATCACTGAAGAGAGGCGTCGCAAGATAAAATCTCGGGTAGCTTCCTCTCCTGAAAGACGATCACCAGAATGGTGGCGCAGCTATTTCCGTGCTATTCGGGCTTCTCCCTTCTTGTGCGGAGATAACGATAGGGGGTGGCGTGCTAACTTCGATTGGGCAGTGAGAAGTGAAACCGTTATTGCCCGGGTGCTAGAAGGGCTATACCAGTCACGTAAGAAAATACCACGGGCCTTTGCCAGCCTAATGGAGTGGGCACAGGAGGAGGGTGTAGAGCATTGACTAAGGAAGAGGCTAAGCAGCTAGTTGGACTGGCAGCAGCTAACTTCCCCGCCCTCCAGGATAAAGATATGCGCCCTACTGCCATATTATGGCAAAAAATGCTTGAAGATATCCCTTACGAAGTTGCCGAAAAGGCTGTACTCAAGGTCATAGCAACTAACAGGCACTTTCCTACGGTAGCCGAGATACGTTCGGCTGTCGCTGAAATCATGCAGCCAGATGGGATAGCACCAGGTGAGGCGTGGGGCCTAGTTCTTGAAACCGTGAGAAGATATGGCTTTTACAGGCAGAAGGAAGCTCTTGCTTCGCTACCAGAAGACGTAGCTACAGCGGTAAGGCATTTGGGCTGGCAGGAAATATGCCTCTCAGAACAGCCAGAAATAGTGAGAGCACAGTTCATGAAAGTATACGAGCAAGTAATTAACCGTGAACGTCAGAGTATGGTTATGCCGCGTGAAGTAAAAGAGTTAGCGGCTAAGATAGCTCAACGAAAAGCATTAGGCAGTGGGAAGGTTGGGGTCTTACCTAGGAAGGATGAATAACAGTGAACTTCATTGGTGGTCAGCTTGAAGAAGTTCAAGGCGTGGTGCTTTTCTTGGCTACTAAGGGGATAGATCTTCGGGGGTTTTCTACGGAAGTGCTTAAGCAAAGTGCGGTGCCGATACTGATACTTCATCGCAGTTTTGAGGCATGTCGGAAGTGCAGGCAGTTTGAGGATTGTAGTTTATGGAGCAAGGGGTGGGTACCAGTATATGATCCAGGGGCGTCAAGAAAATATGGCTGGCCGTACTTTCGATGGCGAATGTGCCGTTACAGGCTGGAGCATGAAGAAGAGAAGGTACAGAAGCGGAAACGTAAGACAAAAGTGCGGGTGGATGATATAGGCACGGAAGTGCCATTAGAAGATATACCCCGAGAGTGGCTTTAGATTAGACAAAAATTTTAGTTGGGTGTATAGGGAAAGGTTTTAAGAAGGAGGTTGAGCGCTGATGCAATTTAATCTGGAACAGGATATGCGTGAACGTATTACCTTCTTAGAAGAACGTGTACGAAAACTAGAAGAGGAAAACACCAAGTTGAGAGTAGAACGGGATTTACTGGAGCGGCTTTTTATGCAGATACTTAATGAAAGGCCCGTGTATTCAATCCAGCCACCATACCCAACTATACCACCTGCTATGACTGCAACGACTTTTAGGGGTTGAGTACTAACGTGGTTAGAAAGAGGGTGGTAATCGTGCAGCCCGTGTGCAAGGAAATACGGTACCTTTTTGAGTGACTAAGCCCCTCTCCTAGTAGATTTATCAGGAGAGGGGCGAAAAAAACTCACAAGAATTAATTACCAAGGGGGAGGGTTTATATGGCCGTTCTGGAAGAAGAACTCAGTCTAGAACCGTTAGCAAGGTTGAGCAAAGACTTAAAGATGGCTGTTATAGGGCTTCAGCCTAGAGAAGTACGATATCTTGTAGATATATACTACCAGATACAAGACTACCGTTGTCAAGCCGGTAATCAGTCTCGTGCTCTTAACGAGTTAGGGGAGCCTAATATGCTGGTAGGCTGGATATTCGAGCAGCAGTATGGTTTAGAGAAACGAATTAAAGCAGTTCTGGATGAATGGAGTGAGAGGCAGCCACTTGGCAGGTGGGCAAAAAGCATCCGGGGTATCGGTCCAGTGATTGCATCGGGTCTTCTAGCCCATATTGATATAACCAAGGCCCCTACTGTTGGACATATTTGGAGATATGCGGGACTGGATCCAACCACAAAGTGGTATGGGAAGGAAGAGGCAAAGAAACTGGTTACAGAGGCTTTAGGGAGAAGGACTGGTGAGGTATCAAATGCTGATATAGCTGTTATAGCCATGCTTGCTGGGCGTAAGGTTGAAAGTATATTATCTCTTTGGCCTAGGGGTAAAGACGGTAAGCTTAAGCCCAGGACAGCGCAGAACCTAATTTCGGCTTTGGCTAAACGTCCCTGGAACCATCGGCTTAAAGTACTCTGCTGGAAGATAGGGGAAAGCTTTGTCAAAGTAAAGAACCACCCGGATGATATCTACGGGAAGATTTACGAAGCGCGCAAGCAATATGAGATAGAGAAAAACGAAAAAGGAGAGTATGCTGAACAGGCAGCGAATATTCTACGTACTAAAGAAATAGACAAAGATACTGTAGCCTACCAGTATTACAAGCAAGGGGTGTTACCTCCCGGACATATCCATGCCCGAGCTAAGAGGTACGCAGTTAAGATTTTTTTGAGCCACTATCATTATGTTGCTTACAGGCTACATTACGGCAAGGAACCTCCCAAACCTTATGTAATAGAACATTTAGGCCATGTAGATATAATTCCGGTACCCAATCTGGAGGTGATAGGCTTAGTCTAGGCCATACATAGAAAACCTTCTAAAGTAGCCAAGTAAGTCAAGAGTGGGGAGAGTACCACGGAGGTTGAACGAGCCTAAGAGGGAGGGTAATATTAGGCTATAGTGGGCCACAGCGAGTGAGAGTACCAAGTGTGCTGAGCGAGCTAAGAACCATAAGGGTACCACCATCCCAAAGTGGGCCGACCTGCCGTAGAGTACCACTGGATATGAGCGGAGCCAGTACGGTAGAGAGTGCCTTTATAGGAGAGTGAGCCAGGGTTTATGAGGTATCTATGGTATGCGAGTAAGCCAAGTGGCAAAAGAGTGCCAGTAAAGGTGAGCGGGCCATTTGTATAGAGGGTACCACGAGAATTGGGCGAACCACGAAAAAAGAGAGTGCCAAGTTCAGGGAGTGAACCTCGGAATGGGAGTGTGTTATGAATGAGGATTGAACCACGAATCGAGAGAGTGCCAGAGGCCTGGAGTGAACCATTGGTCCGGAGAGTACTCTTAAGTTAGAGTGAACCACGTATCTTGAGAGTACCATGGCTCTTGAGTGGGCCTTAGAGGGGAAGAGTACCATTGGGTTGAAGTGGCCATGTAACAAAAGGGTACCATTGAGCGTGAACGAACCACAGTGTGGGAGAGAACCAACGGATAGAAGTGAATCAAAATATTGGAAAGCACCAAAGCAATTGAGTGAGCCAAAAGGCAAGAGGGTACCAGGGCAACAGAGTGGGCCAACACTCAAGAGTATGCCAAGCTGTCGGAGCGAAATACCTAATGAAGCAGCTAGGAAGCTGTAGAGTACCAGGGTCTAAGAGTGATCCACAGCATGAAAGGGTGCCAGGTGGTATGAGGGTATAACGAGAACAGAGTTAGCCATCTAGGGAGAGTCCACCATGAAGGTTGAGCGAACCACTATGCTAGAGAGTGCTAGTAGATTAGAGTGGGCCAGGGGGTGAGAGAGTACCCAATAGGGAGAGCGGTTTGTTTCAAAGGAGGAAATAGATATGCTTGTTTGGAATTGCCCAGTATGCGGTAAGGTTAATACCAGTAGAATTGACCTAAACCCTATAGACTTTGGTAAACCTAAGCTAAATGTGGTCTACGTTAGGAGACTAACTTATAAGTGCCTCAGCTGTGGAGAAGGAGTAGCTAGGTTTAGAATGACGTTAGTGGTCAGGCAAAATGGGGGTGAAGAGGGCCGAAGTAATGGCTAGACTAGTAGCAATGCTCTTTATCGCCACTATATTTGCTCTAATTGTAGATGTGCCCGTAGCATATGAAGAGGCGGTAATTATCTGGCAGCCAGATCCTCCCGTCAAAAAGGTAGAAGTCAGGAGGTACGAACTGGCAAGTCGGCATCTCAAGTTCAGGGAGCTTACTCTAGAGATTACCGCCTATACCGCCAACGACCCCGGCATGGACGGGCGGGGGATGACCTTCACGGGGCTGCCTGTGGATAAAGGAGTTCTGGCTGTGGATCCCGAGATCATCCCCCTGGGGTCTATCGTCTGGATCCCGGGCGTGGGCTACGTGGTGGCCCTGGATACGGGGGGAGCAATAAAAGGGTACCGTGCGGACCTGTACCTTCCGGACCGAGAAAGCGCTCTAAGATGGGGGCGCAGAACAGTAAAAGTGAGGGTGGTAGAGTGATGAAGACTCTTGCCATCATTGATGTGTACAAGTATTGCCATGAGTTTAACAAGAAGTACAAAGGAATTTGCCCGCTAAAGCTTTTGGACTACATTACTGACAGGTACAAGAATATCGACGAGGAAACAGATGCGGACAGGGCCGGGCTATCAAAGAGGTCTATAGAAGTGCTGTATATGAGGCAGGTAAAAGGTATGACTTTAAGTGAGACGGCTAGTGAGCTGGGATTATCCCGTGAGCGTATAAGGCAGATAGAGGCCAAAGCTATGAGGCGGATGTCTCACTTATCTAATCGCAGGAAGTGGGATACCCAGTTGAATAGAACTATGACAGTGCTGGAAATGGAGATAGATAGGCTTAATACCGAGATAAAAGTTCTTATTAGGACCATAGAAAGACTACGGCATAAGGTAGGTGTACTGGAGAACTACATTGTTTCTCATGGCTTACCCCTGCCGGGAAATGACGGTAGTGGTGTACCAGTTGATGCAGGGATAGATACTCTTAACCTCAGTGTTAGGGCTTATAATGCTCTACGGAAAGCTGGTATCGATACGGTAGGCCAGTTGCTCGGTATGTCGGAGGAACAGCTTATGTCTATAAAGGGTTTCGGTAGGAAGTGCTTAGAGGAAGTAGTGGAGAAGCTTGCGTTCTGGGGATATGAGATACCACATACACAAACAGGTGTGGGGGATGGTCAGCCTTGAAGTACAGCTTAATTATCCCTGGCCGCCCGGTCCCGGCCCAGAGGATGACCAGGCGCAGCAAGTGGACGGAAAGGGCCCGGAAGAGCTTAGAGTACCAGGAGACCGTAGCCTGGTGGGCGAAGTTTGCCAAGATACCCAGGATAGAGGGTCCGGTCATCCTTACGGTCAGGTTCTACGTCTACGGGAAAAATCACGGTGACCTTAGTAACCTTGTAAAAGCGATTGAGGATGGTCTACAGTACGCTGGAGTTATACCCAACGATAAGCAAATAGTACGCTATGGTGAGGGTACGGGCATATACTCGGCCGATGGGAGGAAGTTCGAACGGGCCGAGGTAGAGATTGAAGAGCTAGGATACTGGGAGGGAATGACATGAGTAGGGTATGTGATCAGTGTAAGTGCTGGTGGTGTGGAGAGATCATAGAGTTTGAGTATGATGCAGTGTCTACGGATGTTCAGATGGTGAACTGTCCCCAATGCGGTGCTGGACATATCCTGGTTAGAATATCGAAGTTATTTTCGGAGGATGATCTTGCGTCTGAATTCCCCTTTTTAGATGCTAGCAAGCTAATGCAAGAAAATCCGTGGGTACTGACCGCAGTGTGGTCTCCCCCGATATCAGGAGAGGATAACAGTGAAAATTAGCGAATTTAACTCTGCCTTATACTACGCTGTCCGGGAGGACTTCAACGGCGTGATAGATAAGAGGCATGACGCACTGATACGAAGGGCCATAGCTTACGTCGAGGAGCACGGCTTCCCCGATACTCCCTATGTTACCAAGTGTGCCGTTGAGTCCCTGGCCCGGGCGGCGGCAAGGAGGAGGAAGGGCTATGGCAAAAAGGAGGATTCTTGAGTGGTGCCACTGGTGCCAGACCTACCAGTATTTCGAGTACGACCCGGACTATCTAGGGGAGCAGGTTATCTATTGTCCTAAGTGCGGGCACGATCACTACAGGAGACCAGACGGTCGTGGTGGTCTGGAGAGAACTGGCAGGCAGTCGCTAAGGCAGTTAACGAGTTTTACGTTTTATACCACAGCTAGCAGCAGCTCTACGTATACGTATAACGCTGTAACCGGCTACTGGTACCCGAGGAGTTAGGGGGTATGGGTATGCCCAGGGTAAAAGGAAGGAAGAGGAGTGCCATAATCCTCAACAGCAGGTATAAGCCCAAGACGTGTCAGAGGTGCGGCAGGGTAATGGATGTAATATCTGGTAACACCAAATATTGTAAGTGGTGCAAGCCGATTATTAAGGCAGAACAGAGGAGGAGGTGCAGGCTTAATGCCCAGGCTAAGAGAGGTGCTTGAAACTCCTTCCTCTAAGGATATACTTACCCCGAATGCTCCCGTTATACCCGTGGAGGATAAGATAATCGAAAAAAAGTATGGGGCTTCTCCTGTAAAGACGACGGTAGATCTTAGTCTGTTCCCCTACGTGTTCAACGCCAGTCACAGGTATATGTACAGGAACGTCAAGACGTTTATAACGGTAGGCAGGAACGGGGAAGTGTATATGCCGAAGTTAATGGCCGAGAAGATTAAAACCGGACAGGTCGAGATTTACCTTAACTCGGTAGGAACCATAATGGTCGTAAAGGCCGTAGAACAGAACGGTCTACCCGTAAGTAACAAGTCTGGTTCAAGCGGCATAAGGGTTAACTGCATAGCACTGGCACGCAAGTTAAGGGAATTGGGAATAGATCTCCCGAAGATGTACGAAGCCGAATGGGATGAGGAAGTTAAGGCCTGGGTTGGCAGGTTAAGACACGACGACGGGGGTAAAAACGCTACGTAAACCCGATTATCGTTTGGTGCAAGGGGGGTTAAAACTGGGGGTACGTAGGTAATATCCCCCGGGGTAAAATACCCGTTTAAAATGCCGTTATTTTAGGGGGTATTGGGCATGACCATTTGCGATATAGGAAGTGGCATCGGGACCCGGGGCTCCCAAGTTGACGCCTCCCCATCCCCCGAAACCCGTCCCGGTGGCGGCCTAAAGCGCTAACAAAACCCCCATAAAGCGCTTGCGAGCGAAGCGAGCAAGCGCCGGAAGAGTGGGTGATGGCAGTGTCGGAATTGAGGCGCATTTCCGAGATCTACAAAAAGGCTAGGGCGCTAGGGAAGGGTGATCAGGTAAGGGACAAGTGGATCGAGGCTCTTAGTTCTTCCACTGTGGAGAAGTTTAGGGAGGCAGGTATTGTTTTACAGGTTAAGAGTGGATTGCTTACCGATGATGTATATCTTGTGCCTGACGAATCGTACCTGGGCAGGCTGGATGGTGTGGACAGGGGGTGCGTGTATACTGCCGATGAGCTACATCTTCTTTTGGGTATTGTAGGATCGCCTGATGAACTGAGGATGATACATGAGTTTAAGAAGGCATTCGGCGGTGTCCTTATGGATATTCCTCCTGAAGAGCTAGAATGGCTAGGTGGTAGTGCGGATAGCGAAGAGGAGGATAGCAAGGATGCAGGGGTTAGGATAGGCAGGCTGGAGGTAGATAGAGCCGAGACTTTAGAAGAGACAAGGTTTACCTTGAGAGTATTGGATAGTAGCAGGCTATCCAGAGTAAGGCTTGCGCTAGGTAAGCTGTCGTCCCGTATAGCCTCCTGCAATAGGTGCGGGCTGTGCAGGTCTAGGATCAGGGTGGTAGTGGGCGAGGGATGTCCGAGTAGCATTGTGTTTGTGGGTGAGGGTCCGGGCAGGCAGGAAGACGCCACGGGTAGGCCGTTTGTGGGCAAGGCTGGAAAGTTTCTGGATAGGCTGCTGTCTTCGATAGGGCTTAGGCGGGAGGAGGTGTACATTACCAATGTGGTAAAGTGTAGGCCCGTTGGTCCGGACGGTGGGGATAGGACGCCCACTGAGGAAGAAGTTAAGGCGTGTGGTGTGTACCTTAAGCAGCAGCTCCTTCTTATAGAGCCCGAGCTGGTGGTGGCCCTTGGCAGTACTGCGTTGAACTATTTTATACCTGGGGGAGCGGTGCATGAGTACAGGGGAAGGTTTGTTAGGCAGGGGTCCTTTGTTCTATTCGCTACCTACCACCCGGCGGCTGCATTCTATAAGCCCGAGCTTAGGGAGGCCATAGAGGAGGATTTTGAGCGTCTTGGGAGGGCTATAGTCCGATGAGGATGACCTCTCCCATAGTGTGGTTCGGCGGGAAGGGGAACATGGTCTACAAGCTGGTGCCGCTTATACCCCCACATCGCATATACGTGGAGGTGTTCGGTGGTGGTGCCTCGCTTCTCTTTGCCAAGAGGCCGTCGCCGGTGGAGGTGTACAACGACATAGACAAGGGGCTGGTCAACTTCTTTCGGGTGATACGTGACCCGGAGAAGTTTGCTAGGTTCTATCATCTTGTGGCGTTCACGCCTTATAGCCGTGAGGAGTACGACTTCTGTCGTGCCACCTGGGAGGAGTGCGAGGACGAGGTGGAGCGGGCCTACCGCTGGTTTGTGGTTGCACGCATGAGCTTTAGCGGTGTATTTGGAAGGTCTTGGTCGAGTGTGGTGACCAGCTCGCATAAGGGCATGGCGTCTACTACCTCCAAGTGGCTCTATGTTCTTGAGATGCTGCCCCGTATACATGAGAGGGTCATGCGGGTGCAGATTGAGAATATGGACTTCAGGAAGCTGATACCCAGGTATGATACGCCAGATACCTGTTTTTATTGTGATCCCCCTTACGTGGAGGAGACCAGACGGGAGTTAGGGGTGTATCCGTGTGAGATATCGCTTGATGACCACCGCCAGCTGGTGGACCTCCTGATGACGGTAAGGGGAAAGGTTATACTTTCTGGGTATCGTCATCCTGTCTATGATCCTCTAGAGGAGGCTGGCTGGAGGAGGTTTGACTTTGAGACTTACTGCCACGCTGTCGGCCGGACCAGGGAGACGGGGATCATCGGTGAGGGTGCGGCCGCCGGGCAGGCTAGAATTGAGAGCGTGTGGCTAAGTCCCAATTGCTTCTCCCATTCAGGGAAGCAGTTGTCTTTGTTTGAGGAATAGAATGTTTATTAAGTGCAATGGGGAGAGGAGAAATGCGGGTTGGAAGCCTATTTAGCGGTATTGGAGGATTAGATTTGGGACTGGAATGGGCAGGAATGGAAATAGCATGGCAGGTAGAAATAGACCCATTCTGCCGACTGATTTTAGAAAAACATTGGCCTAATGTACCGAAGTATGGAGATATACGGCAGGTCAGGGGTGATGAGCTTGAACCAGTTGACCTCATCGCAGGTGGTTTTCCCTGCCAGCCAGTATCGGTGGCAGGAAAGAAAAAAGGAACGGCAGACGAGCGCTGGCTATGGCCCGAATTTGCCCGTATCGTTCGCGTGGTACGACCGCGCTACGTCCTCGTGGAGAACGTTCCGGGTCTCCTTGTTTGGGGGATGGGCGAAGTTCTCGGGGATCTGGCCGAAATGGGGTATGATGCGGAATGGTTTGTGTTTCCGGCTAGGGCCGTGGGAGCTGCCCACCTTCGAGAGCGGATCTTTATCTTTGCCCACCCCCCAGGCACGGGACTGGAAGGGTGCAGGCTGTCAGAAATCATCCCTGCCACGCCTATTGAGAGAATTACACGGGACACCCTGCTATCCGAGTCCGCAGTTGTACGAAAGCGTAATGGGGTTCCCCATTACGTGGACAGAATTAGGGCACTAGGTAACGCTGTAGTGCCGCAGGTGGCAGAGGTTATAGGGAGAGCTATTATGGCGTATTCCAAAGAAAAATTGGAGGGGGCAAAGGCTTAATATGTTTGAGTGCATTTGGGAGATAGAGCAATGGATATGCGATGGAGTAGGTTGTGTACGACTTGTAAAATGGCGATGTCCGATCTGCGGTGATATTCGGGTAGTTCATTATGCCACAACGGATGGTAGTATGACGCGGTGGACTACTTTGCCAGATAAGGTGTGAATGTGGCGTATTCCAAAGAGGAGGTGTCTTAGATGGCCGTATGGGATGGCAACTGGCTTTGGATATGGACGGCAGAATCGATACTGAACGGCAACCCCGATGCCATGATAGCAGTGGCTAAGGATCTGGGCATAACGGGGATGATAATTAAGTCTCATGATGGTACTAGGTTGTGGAGCCAGTTCGCAAGGTATTCACCTATATTCAAGAGGAACGGGTTTAAGGTGGCGGCATGGGGGTATGTGTACGGTAACTACCCTCAAGGTGAAGCATATATGGCTTTGGAGTCTATACGCCAGGGAGCGGACTGGTATATAGTGGATGCCGAATCGGAGTTTGAGAAGGGAGGATCTGATATAGCGGCCAGGACGTTTTTGGAGATTGTGAGGGAGCAGGCTCCTGATGTACCTTTGGGCTTTACTTCTTTCGCTATTATCGACTACCATAGGAGCTTCCCCTGGGAGGTCTTTGCCGAATACTGCGATGTAGCCATGCCCCAGGTCTACTGGTTTACTATGGGTATTCCGGTAGAGGAAGCCTGGAGGCTTACCAAGGCGGGATATGCTAGTTTAGGGAAGTCGGTTGTTCCCGTGGGCCAGGCATACGATGAGGTGAGCTATGAAGATATGGTCAAATTTGCTAGAATAGTCCGTGAGGATGGCTGCTCGGGCATATCGTGGTGGTCCTGGCAGCACGCCAATGATAATCAGCTAAGGGCTATAAAGGAGGTAAGCAGGATGTTCTATGGTAGCGACTATGATGACAGGCCTGCTAAGGAAGATATAGAACTGCTTAAGGAGTTGGGGATTATGGTAGGGTATCCCGATGGTACGTTCAGGCCAACCCAGCCGGCTACACGGGAGGAGGTTGCTTCGGCGCTGGCTAGAATGTGGAGGTTGTGGAGCAGGGAGATGAGGAAGACAATGGCTATGGCCTTTAATGAGGCGGCAGATAAACTTGTTGGAAGTTAGGAGGGGGGTTAGGTATGGAACGGTGGGGGAACTTGGATATGCGTAGGCCTATCACTAGAGAGGAGGCTGCTAAGTTATTCAAAGAATTTTACGAGTATATGATGGCTTACCTGGATATGTTAGAGGCTTATGAGAGGCTTAACAGGTTTGACAATAAGTTTAAGAAGATATTCGAGGAGGTGTGACTATGCCGTTTGTGGACGTCGAGCCTACTAGGTGGAGCGCCGGAAGTATAGACAGGGTGTTTAAAGCCGGTGTTATGAGCGGGTATCCCGACGGTACTTTCAAGCCGGAAGCCCCTCTTACAAGGGAAGAGGCCGCTAGCCTAGCCGACAGGTTGCTTCTGCATATGAACTATTTTGCCTACCTTATGCCCTTCGTGATACCTGATGTTGTGTGTGTTCATAGAGGGGATGCTCTGGGAAGCGGGAGCTATATCAAGGTTAAAGATGGAGTAGGGTACATTTTAACAAATAGGCACGTGGTCCAAAGTGAAGACGGGACCGTGGTTAAGGATTTCACCCTTATCAAGGAGAACATGCCTAATTTCAAGGGTGAACTGGTCATCGTGGATTCCGTCTATGATCTTGCTTTAATCAAAACATCTGACTACCTGCCAGAGCCCCTGAAACTTGCCGATACTCCAGTTGTAAAAGGGGACCCTGTAGCCGTTATAGGTTCTCCTTTTGGATTTATCGAGAGTGTTACGGCGGGGATAGTCAGTAGTATAGAGAGGGGAGACGTGTTCCAGCTGGACGCCCCGATAAACCCTGGTAACAGTGGCGGGCCCGTGATCAATACAAAGGGAGAATTGGTAGGTGTTGCCGTAAGCAAGATAATGTCCCCGGCCGAGGGTATAGGGTTTGCGATTAAACTGGAGGCAGTTAAAGATTTCCTGCGTAGAGCAGGAATTTAGTCTTCGGGGAGGGGGAAGGGCTTATGCTTAGGCTTGACGAGAGAGGAAGTATTGGTGCACTGCTTATAGTCATAATCATGGTGGCGCTGGTAGCGATATTTGCTCCTACGGCTTTCGATAGCGCAGTAAGTAAGACTAGGCAGTACGTGTACGGAGTCATAGATAGGAATAGGTATGACGACACTACTAGCAGAGAGAAGGTTAATGACGGCAGGTATTGGGTGGACAGTGAAGATAGGTCAGTACAGAAGCAGGATAGCAGGCCAGTGCAGGCCGTGCAGAAGGAGCAGGTTCCAGTAGAAGTAGGTCAGTACAGGGCAGTTGTTAGGGGTGCGGTCGTACCCGTGGGTAGTGGATATAGGCTTTATGTAACTATGGGTGTAGATGATAGAAGAGGTAGAATATCGGCGGTTATAGGGATTATAGATACGGGGTCTCCGGTTACATATGTGGCCGCCCGTAGGCTTGAGAGTGCGGGATACACACCTGTAAGCGATGTGTTCTACATAGAGGGTAGAGGGCCATACAGGTGGTTTGAGGTACCGTCGTTGTATGTGAATACTGGAAATGGCAAGTGGGTTCAGGTTGCGGGAAGGGTAAGGGTGATTGGTGAGGACGGTAAGGATAAGATATTTAGCGATACAGAAATACTTGTGGGTATGGATGTGCTTTCTAAACATAACCTGTATGTTACGGGGAATGAGTGGGTGCTGGGAGTAAAATGAAAGACTACAGACCTGCCATATCATTCGACAGGTGCTACCTGTCTGTATACCCCGGAAAATCAGGTAAGGTATACCTTACCAGGGAGCTGTACTGGCTTATGGGCAGGCCAAGAAAGGTTAATGCGATGGTTATAGGGGATAGGATTATTCTGTCAGCAGGTGTTAAGTATGGTTACGATGTAGTGTTTATGAAGGGTAAGCAGCCGTATATAGTTTCTCCTGAGGTTAGCAAAGCAATAGGCCCTGGAAACAGGGCCTATTATTCTTATGACGAAGAGGATTACGGGTTCTATGATAATAAGTGGAAGCAGTACCGCAAGAGGAGGTATTACTACTTCCGGGTCAAGAGGAGTGTGATGCCAGCTCCAAATAGGAAACCCAGTCCTCCAACGATGATATAGGGGTACGGGCTGGTAGTTCCGCCTGTGATAAACAGCCAGCCGTCTCCCTTGCCGCCTGCTAGCACACCTGATTCAAGTATGTCCATTCCTATTAGCCCGCCATATCCGGTTTCCTTAAGGTTTAGTCCTACCATGTTGATATTACCGATGTAGCAGTTGCCAATGGTCATGGATAGTTTGTATATAGGGGCTTCTATCCCCTCACCTTCTGCATCACGGACTATGGCTATACCAGTAGGACGTGCCTGTAGCTCGTCGGCTATTACAGTGCATATAGCCGATAAGTCTGCTCCTGTGTCTATGCGGAATATGGTATCTACGCTCCTACCGTTGTTGGGGTTGGTTATTCTTACCGGTACTGTCATCTTCATTTGAAATCCTCTCCCATAAATAAAGAGAAGGGAGGGGAGACCTCCCTTCTGCTATGGTATGGAAGGAGGAAGGGCTTAGGCACCCTGCCAACGCTGGAGGAACTTCTGCCCCTTACCACGGGTCCTCTCCTGGTAGCGGGCGAAGCGGGCCTGGCATACGGCCTGGGAAACGCCTAATTTGATCTGGGGTCCGCAGTAGTCTTGGAAGGTTACACTGCTAACACCCTGCTCATAATGGCGGAGCATTTCTTCGGCGCTTGTCGGACGAGCCATTAATCATCCCTCCTTGAGTTTAATTTTACCACAGGCTTATGAGCCTTTTCCGTAGCGGTAGTTGTGCAGCCACTTCTCGGCTGCAGCCCGGCCTGGGTCGTAGATGATCTGGTCCGCTTTTCTTAGGTACTCTATCCTTCGCATCACCTCCCGGTCGGTGTTTACCAATTGTTCATCGCTGGCCAGGGTATAGAACTTGTCTAGCATATCGTCAGCGCTCATATCCGTAGTAAGGTACTCCTCTTTAAGCTTGCAGAACTTTTCGCCGTTTACGGCGCAGTGGGCGTCGAGTAGTGCGAGGCAGAAGTTGCAGTCATCTTCTGGGCGCATGGTACCACCACCTAGTCCTCAACATCGAATCCGTATATTCTTAGCATTACTTTAAGGTTCTCTATAGGTTCTCCCCTTCTAGCTACTTCGCATTTATCGTTCACGCATACGGTAACTGTACCATCGGTCGCCTCTGCTATTATGCCGACGTGTAATCCGTCCTTCTTTATCTCCTGGACCTTATTAAACTGGGCGTATACCTCTCCTGGAGCTGGTGTTGATAGCTGTGCAGGTAGGAAGCCTATCTGTGGTCTCATGCCGCCGTGCTTCTCGCATGCGGTGCGTACCTCATTCCATGCGTCGCTCATTCTCTTCTGGAAAGTCTCTACACTAAATGGTTCTTGTTTTTTCTCGTACCAGGCACGGCATGTTACTACCTGCCGTATTGCCCTGAAATCATGGCATATCTCAGGGCTTAGACCCTTTGATAGCGCGTCTAGGGCTTCAGAACAGCTCCTAAACCTCATTGTATCACCTCCTTAAGGCGGGGCATTTTTCGCTTATTAGCCCTCCGTCTTCACCACGTGCGGCGCGGACGAGCCATTGCGAGGCCCATCTTATGTTTTCTTCATCAGGACCTGTGCGTGACTTTATCCTTTCCCAGTCCACTCTTATCTCGCTGGGCTTCTTTGTTACACCCCTGCGGTCTTCTACCGGTATACCCAGCTCTAGCATAGCTGCGAGGGTTGCGAGATCAGCTTCACCTTCTTCGGGCATCTCGTCATAGGGCTTCTTGCTTATTACCGGGTGACATGCCGGGTTATGGAGGAGAGCATGGGTTGCTTCATGCATCAGTGACTGTATAGAGTAGCTATCCTTAGCCATCTTACTTGCCCCGAGCGTTATAGTATTTCTTCGTGGGTCGTAAAATGCTTCTATAACGCCACCAGGAGGTATGGATCCAGGAGGGACATCATGCTCTCTGGTTATTTCATCTCGGTATACTACCTTTATGCCCCTCTCTTCTAGACGCTTTACCACGTTATCGAACATTTCTTTTATCTGCTCTTTTGTGGCTTCTTTAGTGGTGCTTACTCCTGGTACGGTGTATTCCTTTATGATGTGTTCGGGTATACCATGAGGTCTTTCGTTGCTTGATGTCGGAGAGTATATATGGGCTAGGATGTTTTCGCCACGCCTGTCGGCTGCGAAGCTTACTCTTATACGGCTGATATTGTCGGCTATTGCCTCCAGGTCTTTAGGGGATAGTTCGCGCCACGATTGAGAGTTTACGGTCAGGGATAAGCTATCTGCTCTTTTGGCGGCGTCTATTAACTTTTCTACGCTAGTTATATTTGAACCGACATCTCTCCTGAGACGCCGGAGGTCTTGGGATATTTCTGCAGGTAGTGTACCCGGGTTAAGTCTCTCGGCTGCCGATAACTCTGCTTCTGCCTGAAGCCTCCTCCACTCTACCTCGGGGTGATTAATATTATCTCCGGCTTCGGCAAACCTTATCGATTCCTTTAGCAGTGCGGCTGCCCTAAGTATGCCCTCACCTTCAGGGGTTGGAGCTATTTTTTTCATCTGCTCTTCAACTGCCGGGGCATACTTTTCTATGATGCGCCTCTGCTCTGGTGGTAGCTTTTCGTATTTTTCCTTCGTCCAGTCCCTTGCGAATAATGCCGCGGGTTCCTGGGCAGCGATATGGACCCATTTTTGGCAGGAGGGTCCACAGTGGCCCTCTTTTTCAGCCTCCCTTGCGGCGCGTCTTAGTGCACCCTCCATACCAGCTAGGTGAGCTGTAGCACAGCTGAAGCAGTCGGTATCTGGGGAGGCACCTTCTTCAGCCAGGTATTTGCTGGTTTGACTGCCTAAAGAAGCAAGTTTGTTAGCCTCCCGCCTGTATAGCTCGGCCTGCTTGAGGTATATGTTCTGCTGGTTTTCTAGCTCTTTTAGCCTCTGGAGCCGCCTGGCAAACAGGACGTCGGCCCCCATAGCGGCGAACCCAGCCGCGCTTACCACTTTTCTAACCACGTTGCTATGAGGAAATGCGCTTATTAGTGCATATCCTAGACTAGATACTGCCTCCGTGTATCCCATATTATCCTCTCTCCTCTTCACCAGTGACTACAGTTATCTTGGGAGCTGCGGCTTGGGCCAAGTTTCTAAGTGCAAGGAACCATATAGTTGCACCTACTACTATTGCACCGCCTACTACTATGGCTACCTTCTCGGGAGTTGTTCTTTCGCACCACCATCTAGTAATACCTGTCTTGCTGGCGCAGGGGTCGGGCGTCAGACAAGGATCAATGCGTATCTGCACTATGTTGCTTGCTTCAGTCTGGTACCCATCTCTTTTTACGGCTACTACGAACACTTCCAAATAGAAGAAGGGAGGTATAATACTGGAAGGGGCACTGACGCCACGGATAACGAATTCAGGCTTAGTGGTAGTGCCCAGAAAGTTGCTCCACGTGTTCCATACCTCGTAGTAGTCTGCATAAGGGGCCGGCGCCCAGGCAATGGTCACGTCGGCAACACCAACACCGACGCATACCTGTTTGACCTTATAAGGGTCGCCGGGCCTGCCCGGTCCGGCCATGTATTATACCCCCTCTATGAGCAGGCGGCTATGGCAATCTGGTACGTCTGGCCGGGGTCTAGAGTAAGCTCGTAGGAGGTACCCTGTACGTTGCTAACTGCCACCTTACCGTTTACTAGGATTTGATAGTAGGCTGCCCCTTGTACTGGCTGCCAGGACACGGATACTTTAGCCTTACCCGAACTATCGTATGTTGGCTGGCTTACAGTGGGTGGACTGGTTGGAGCCGGAGGAGTCTCGGGACCTCCTGGTATGCTTGGCGGAGCTTGTCTCTCTTTGGGCTTGAACGGCCACCTACCGGTAATTTTAGCGTATACTAGGTATCCTCCGATCCCTACCAGAACTATTCCGGTGGCAGCTATGGCCGCATCATGTTTCGTCATTCCCTAGTACCCCCTATACCTGGATGCCCGGCACCCAGTAGTAGTACTCTTGATTCTTAATCCTGCCCTGAGTGGTACCGTCCTTGCTGACGGCGGCCATGATGTACAGGTTGTAGTTTCCTTTTACCTCAGGGGCTACGCTGGCGCTGACAGATAGGGTTGCCTGCGAACCGGCTGGTATCTGTACCCATCCCTGTCCTTCAGGATATCCAAGCCATGCTCCGGCGCTCCAGTCGCCCTGCTGTATCCTAGAGTTTATCCAGTTTGCAATGTTCATCCAGTTGGAACCGCCGCCCTGTGAAGAAAGTCCTGTAGTGCCCTGGTACGGGCATTCAGGCTTGACCAGCAGTGCCTGGATCTTGAAGTAGCCCATAGAGCGACCTATGTTCTGCACGGTGGCTGTTATGGTTACTGTGTTACCGGAGCGCCTAGGGGGCTGAACCTGGGCAAGGTATGCCCTTGGTACCCTGCCTTTTGTGTAGTACCAGTAGGCTAACCCTATAATGCCGCCTGTAACCAGTATGCCGCCTGCTATAAGGTATACTCTGCTACCTGCCATGACGTATCCTCCTTAACAGCATATCTTTGGCTTCTGATATGCTCATCCCTTTACGCCATAGGAACAACAGCCCTGCACCCGACAGGCTGCCAAGAGCTGCAGTAATAGGTACTAGTATAAATGAAAGTGGTGTTATCGGTAGAGGAGGAGGTGGTGTGAATATGCACTCTTGCCCAGTCCATATACCTCCTGCATGTATGCACCTCTCCTCATTGGAGATCTGCTCTCCGCCTCCGGGTGGCCGACCACCTTCACTAAGTACGGCTTCTACTGCTGCTCTTGCCTCTGCCAAGTAGGCCGTATAGCTTCCATTCTTGTAAACACTCCAGGCATATAAGCCGCCGTGTTCAGTCAGTATCTTCCATGCTGCCCAGGCGCTGTTGCTCCAGTCAGCTGTAAGCCACTGCGCTATAGTGCAGGGGTCATAACTACCTATATAGGCGCCGATCCAGCCAGAATGACAGCATATATTGATCTGCCAGGGTCCCCAGGAGCAGTACTCCCTGCACCAGTTCGGCGGGCATGTGCCGGGGTTACGTTTATCCCCTGCCGCATTGAGGTTCCACCCGGATTCGGCTCCGGCAATAGCAACTAGGATTATAGCAGTATTCTTGTCGCTTACGTATCTAAGTATCGCCCTGGCGCACTCTATAGCCGACATGGAGCATCCCTCAAAGAAGATTATAGAACGTCCGGGTCAGCTGATTCCCTTGACCACCATGTAGATTCCTATTGCCGCAATTATGACGCCTCCTGCGATTACGACGTATATCGTGCGGTCAGGTGTAGGTCTCGGGGGAGGTATTATAGGCTGCGTTCCTTCCGTTCCACTCGGGTAGTATGCGGCCGTCCACAGGGTAGCCCAACTGCTCCAGTCGGAACACCCGTATGCGTTGCACGCCCTTACCCTGACCGTGTAGGGTGAGTTGGAGTACAGGTTGGTCAGCCTAACGGAGGTACTGGGACCGCTGTATATGATAGACATATCGCCCTGGTGTTGCAGATCGTATCGGGTAGCACCTGGTACTGGATCCCAGCCTATTACGAGGTCAGCGTTGTCTAATGCGTATGCTGTAGATGATGTCCTATACGGAGGTGATGGCGTGCCAGGAGGAGCGCCGCCTCCAGGGGGTTGTCCTCCACTTGGTGGCTGGGCTATGCCGACCATACTCTTTATAAACCTTGCATACTCCTGAGCGCCAACGCTCGGGCCGTCGTGCTGGCCGAACCCGTAGAAGTACCACCCGCCGCCGCTGGCCCTAACGCCAACTACACTGTAAACGTATGCCCTTGACGTTCCTATTACTGGCTCACACATCTCATGTGGCG
>Ga0080004_1104182_pt1 | contig 27960 bp, 27 predicted proteins | sample WasSprMetagenome_FD_69207 | JGI IMG/M metagenome (GOLD analysis project Ga0080004, IMG submission 69207) | Sulfidic aquatic microbial communities from Washburn Spring, Yellowstone National Park, USA - WS (SPADES assembly) (version 2) | ecosystem: Environmental > Aquatic > Thermal springs > Hot... | reverse complement strand
CACTAGCTACATCGCTCAAAACATCGACAACTCTATATCCTTTAGAAGAGCAGTACTGCGTCAAGTACTGTATCTGCCTCTCCAAATCGCTCTTCTGATCTGATGAGTTTACACGTGCATAGATAACTACCCTAACCTCCTTGCTCATTGGTAATCCCTCAGCAATCCTCCTAACCTCACTCTCAGGAACTCTATATTTACCACCAACAGTTCTAACAACCCTAATCCTGCCCTCTCTAACCCACCTAGATAGAGTAGAGTAGCTAATACCAAGCCTCTGGCAAACCTCCCTAGGCCTCAACAACCTCTCCGAAGACTCTGGAATAATTGACACCAACAATAAAGACAGAATCAAAACTTATAAACCTAACCCCTAGTCATCAACCACGAAACAGCCCAGTTTACGGAGAAACTTGAGCTTTTCTGAATACCTTGGATAGGTTGTCTAACTTTGTTATTGCTAGCTATAGTTTTACCTATATTCCTGAAGAAGGATAGCGATATAATCATTATTATAATGTTGGCGATACCTATCAGAGTTAATGTGTTGAAAAACCCTATACATCTAGCCATGAATGGAACTGTATTGCCGAAGAAAGCTAGTGCAAATGCTTGAGCAGCTTGTGATACCGAGATAGCGAACCCTCTTCTATTCGGGAATAACTTCATAAGAGTAGGGTTAACACTAATCATAGTGGATGCTATAGCCATTCCCTGGGGAACTCCTGCTAAATACCATAGTAGAGAAGCTTTATCCCAAGACAGGAATCTCTGCATAGTATTAACAATGAAAACCCATATAGTAGCCATTGTAGTTGCTATTACTAGTGTTATCGATGGCCCGTATCTATCGTATAGATAACCAGCTATAAACATTGTTAAAATCGATGTAGCACTCGATATTGTAAATGCAAGAGTAATAGGAGTTACATCTTTTAACTTATAGATATCCTTTAAATATAGAACAAAAATAGATCCTACAACACCATAACTTGAAAATAACATCAATATAAAAACAAGAACAAGCAAAGTTTTTGAACCCATATCCACACCCCAAAGCTAAAAGCTCAAGGTTTGTATTGTATATAAGCTTTCAACTAGCTAGAGGCACGAAACAGAAAACTCTTTTAATCTTAGTACTACTTCTTTGCATATAACATACATGCAACCATATGACTTTTTTCAACTTCTATCTTTGGAGGTTCTTCTTTTCTACATATATCCATTGCAAATGGGCATCTTGGGTGAAACCTACAACCAGGTGGAGGATTTATTGGTGATGGCGGTTCTCCTTGAACAAGAACTTTCTTTCTATCTCTAACCATTCTAGGATCTGGGATTGGCACAGCTGATAAAAGGTATTTTGTATAAGGATGTAGTGGGTTAAAGAAAACTGTATCAGCATCGCCTAGTTCTACTATTTTCCCTAAATACATAACAGCTATCATATTGCTCATATACTTGACTATAGCTATATCGTGAGATATGAACATATAGGTTAAACCATAAATTTTCTGGAGATCTTTCAGAAGTTCGAGTATCTGTGCTTGGACAGATACATCTAAAGCTGATGTCGGTTCGTCTAGTACAACAAACTTTGGTTTAACAATTATAGCTCTAAGAATTGCTACACGTTGTTTCTGTCCTCCGGAGAGTTCATGGGGATATCTATAGAGATGCTCTTTCCCTAGACCAACCATCTCAAGTTGTTCCACAAGAAATCTTTCTTCATCATTTACAGGTAGCTTGTAGCTTCTAATAGGTTCGAGAAGTATTGATGCTATTGTCATTCTAGGATTTAAACTTGTGTGAGGATCTTGGAAAACCATTTGTGCATTTCTCCAGTATTCTCTAAGATTTTTTCCTCTAATTTTCGTCACATCTTTTCCATCGAAAAATATTCTACCACTTGTAGGTTCTATCAACTTAAGAACTGTTCTACCTAAAGTAGATTTACCACAGCCACTCTCCCCAACAACCCCAAGGGTTATACCCTTGGGGATTTCAAAACTTACACCATCTACAGCTCTAACTTTCTTTGTAAAAGAACCTCTAACTCTAAAATATGTCTTAAGATCCTCTACTTTTAACAATACTTCAGCCATTCTGATGCACCTTCATTTCTTTACATATAGCCAGCAGAAAACGTAGTGATCATTACCTATCTTTATCTTTGGAGGTTCTTCTTTTCTACATATATCCATTGCAAATGGGCATCTTGGGTGAAACCTACAACCAGGTGGAGGGTTGATGAGAGATGGAACTGTACCTGGTATAGATTCTAACTTCTCTACTTTCTTTAATGGATTTGGAACAGCTCTAAGAAGTAGTTGTGTATAGGGGTGTGTAGAACTATAGAATATAGTTTCACATACACCTTCTTCAACTATTTTACCTGCATACATAACGTAAACTCTATTAGCAGTTTCAGCTACTACACCTAGGTTATGGGTTATAAGGATCATACTCATTCCATACTTCTTCTGTAACTCATACAGTAATTCTAAAATCTGTGCTTGTATTGTTACATCTAGGTTTGTAGTAGGTTCATCAGCTATTAATAGCTTTGGCATATTGCTAAGACTTATAGCTATAACACTTCTCTGCTTCATACCACCGCTAAGTTCATGGGGATAATTCTTAACTCTTACTTCAGGGCTAGGTATAGCTACTTCTCTTAGCAATTTTATTGCTAATTGTATTATATTTTTCTTGTTAATATTGTTCCTATGGTTTTTCACAGTTTCTACAAAGTGGTAACCTACTGTGTATAGTGGGTCTAGAGCCGCTGAAGGATCTTGAAATATATAGGCTATTTCATCTCCTCTAATCTTCCTTATCTCTTCATCGCTTAGCTTTAGAAGATCTACAACCTGTCTATTTCTCCTTCTAAATAAAGCGATACCAGATTCTACTCTACCCGGTGACTCGATAAGCTTAGTTATTGCTCTAGTTGTTATAGTTTTACCGCAACCAGTTTCACCTACCAAAGCTACTGTCTCGCTTTCTCTAACAAAGAATGATACATTTGATACAGCGTGAACTACACCAGCATAGGTATAGAACTTAACTTCTAATCCTTCTACCCTGAGTACTTCATTATCATTTAAAACTACTCTATCTCTAGTATTCGACTCCATATTTCTACACCTTTTCTTCTCTAAACTCTAGAGCTCTTCTAGTTCGAGGGTCTAAAACATCTCTAAGAGCATCCCCTAATAGGTTCCACCCAAGAGCAATAAACAATAGTATAAAACCTAGGTATGAAACTACATGTAGACTTCTCTCAGGGAAATATCTCCCAGCTTTAGATATCATATATCCAAGCTCTGGAACAGGTTCTTGAGGACCTAGACCTAGGAATGATAGAGATGCTGCGAAAAGTGTTGCTGTAGCCATATCGAACGTAACCATAACTATCACTGGGGATAAAACATTAGGTAGGATATGTTTAACAAGTATTCTCCATGTCGATAACCCACATAATTTTGCTGCTTCAATAAATGGTTGTTCACGAACACTTAGAACAGTTCCTCTAATAACTCTTGTATAACCAGGCCACCAAACCACAACCATAGCGATCCACACAGAAAGAAGAGCTGCTAACTGTGGGTATTCCTGTGGTCTAAGACCGAAGGTAGCTGATAGTATATTTTTAAGCCATATATTCTCCCCTAGAAAACCTCTTATTCTAGAGGGTAGTACAGCTGCAAATGCTATTGCTAGTATAAGGCCTGGGAAAGCCATGAATATATCTGTTAACCTCATTATTATCTCGTCGATAACACCACCTTTGTAGCCGGAGACAAGACCTAGTACAATACCTATTATAGAGCCGAAGAATACAACAACAACTGATATTACAAAAGATATCCTAAAACCGTATAGAGACATAGCCACTATATCTCTACCCCATTCATCAGTTCCTAGAATAGGTTTAGCTGAGCATCCTGGAGGTAAACATGGGGATAGGTACATAAAGTTCGGATCGGTAATTGTTTTGTAGACCCAGTATGGTTCCCACGAGATTATAGGACCTATAATAGCTAAGATAACTGTTATAAAAACCATAGAACCTCCGAGTACACCTATCTTAGACCTACTAAAAGCATAAGCCATTAACTCCCATTCTCTTACTCTTGAAGAATTCTTCTGAGACCAACCAGGTGTTATACGGTCTCTAATATTGACATAAAATCCTATTACAGTTTTCAAAGCTCTATAAACTATACTCATATTTTCTCACCTCAATATCTTATCCTAGGGTCTATTGCTGCATAGATTATATCTACAACAAAGTTCACTACTAAGTATATCAAAGCTACAAGAAATGTAGAAGCTATTATCACTGGGAAGTTTAGTCTTGTTATCGAGTCATACATATATTTACCGATACCAGGTATATTGAAAACATTTTCAGCTATTACAGCACCTGATAGAAGACCCCCGAAGTTCAATCCTAGAACAGTTACAATAGGGATCATAGCATTCTTAAGTGCATGACCCCATACCTTTAGTTTTGTAAGCCCTCTTGCTTTAGCGTAGAGAATAAACTCAGCGCCCATTACGTCGAGGATACTGTTCCTAACAAGTCTAGCTATAAAACCTCCGTTCAATAATGCTAATGCTAATGCTGGTAGGTAGAGTCTTCTAAATGTTTCAGTAACTATACTCCATTCACCGCACATCATAGCACCGAACATAGGTACAGAACCTATTGCTGAAACTATGTGACCTAGAATAGGTATTTGATTAGGTATAGAGGAAATGTAGGATGTACATCCCTGTGTTGGCAATGGAATTCCAGCCAAACTTGTTGTTCTGAAGTATACGAAGAGAGCTAGAATCAAAAAGTAGTAGAGGACAAAAGATGGTAGAGAACTTCCAATTAATGCAAATATCCTTACAAAAAAGTCTATTAGCGAATCTTTCTTCATTGCAGCTAGAATCCCTAACGGTATTCCTATTGCTATGAGGAATAAGAAAGATATTATGGCGAGTTCAACTGTTATACTGAATCTAAAGAATATCTCAGAGAAAACATTTCTATACTTTATAGGGTCTTCAAGCTGACCTGTGAGAAGTTGTTGAACAAAAAATGAGAACTGTTCATACCAAGGTGCATCGAATTTATATTTCTTTCTAACCATCTCAAGAGCTTCTCTATTGAGAAGTTTCTCCCCAACCCAAGCTCTAACAGGGTCAGCTGGGATAGCATATGCTATGATGTAGGTTATGAATAGAACACCTATAAGTGTAGGGATAAATGTTACTAATCTTCTCGCCAGGTAATGTGTTAACCCCATAACTCCTACCTCTCGCAAGCGTATTAACATATCTTAAGGTATGAGAAAAAGTATGAATGTATTAAAAAGATTTTATGGTTTGTATCCATATAGTTGTACCCATAGATCTGAGTTCCAGTAGTATGGGTTGAGCTCAAGCAGTATGTAGCTATCTTCTACATACCCAGCTACATAGTATGGCCCTGTTGATACTGGGCAGTCCTTTAACTTCTTGAATGATGGATCATCTTCACCAGGTATAACATATTTAGCCCATGCAGCAGGGTTCTTACCATTGTTAGATTCAGCTAAGGCTTTTCCATAGTTTGTACCGAGAGCATACTCCATAGGTATAACACTTCCAATAGCTGTTGTCAATATATGTAATATTGGAGCATATGGGAAGTACAGCTTGAGTTTTACAACACCAGCAGTTTTACCTGTGTAACCGAAGAATCCTAGAAGATCGCTTAAGCTATTAACAGTTTTAGATTGGCCATGGTATACAGCTACCAATCCCTTAGATACAACATCTTTAAATTCCTCTTCTGTTAAGACCTGTGATGCGTTTACATCTATAAAACTTGTAACCATCCACGAAGGTCCTCCAGGTAGGTTAAGTCTTGCAACTCTCCATATACTGAATAGAACATCTGTAGCATCTATAGGATACGTAGTTTTATTCCACGGGTCGTAAGCGACTACACCACCTCTTATAACTAGGTATAGCTCTGTAGCATCTTGGCTAAACGCCCATGCAACAGCTAGCTCAGGTTCAGGTTCTGTTTCTTCATAGTTGTATGTTATAGGCTTTGAGTATATTTGCCAGAATATTTCCCATCCAAATGATTCGTAGGATTTAGCTGGGTCGAAAGTGTCAGGCCATCCAATAGTTGCTATAACCATGGTCTCCGGGTCGTTCTTAATACCTTTAACACCTGTATCAACAACAAGTGCCTTTGGATCCTCATAAACTAGGTCGTATCTTGCGAAAGCTGTTAACGGGTAGTACATATTCTTAACCCAGCTACCGTAGTTACGACCTAAAACAGCTTGACCAAGCATTATCATAGGTGCTTCATTGTTAAATACAATAACCGCTGCCTGTATTATAGATTCTCTAACCTTAGGGTCTAGTATTATCTGAGATATTTTACATAAAGCGCTAACAGGTACATCTTTCCAGCCAGGAGCACCTATTGTAACCATCGATACAGGTTTCTCCCAATTAGCCTTAGTCTTCTCTTCGTCAAGTACATAACCTACAACAAGAAGTGGTTTATTCGTTGGACCGGTATAGGTAGCTCCACTACCTTGAGGACCTACAACAACGATATAATTCGGTATATCTACAACTCTCTCAACTTTAGATAGGTATTTACCTACATCTGCTGGGCTTACTTTCTCCCAGTACTTCAAGTCTTTGAATTCTGCACCACCCCATACAAACGGCATTAAGTAGTTATCAGGGTCTAAGTAGTCTGGTATCCATCCAAGTAGAGCTACATCGAAATTAAAGTGGTCTACTTTGTCAAGGTATTGAGGCCAGTTATAAGATTCAACAACTACATTGAAACCTAGCTCAGACCATGTTCTTTGAAGCATTGCGGCTATTTGCTCTCTAGCGGTATTACCTTGGTTGTATATTACAGTTATAGTATATTTCGATGGATCAAATCCTTTCTCTTTCTTCAAACTCTCTATAATTTGCTTAGCTTTACCCATATTGAACTCATATTTAACTACATTATAATCAGTCCAGCCAAACATTCCCTTAGGAACTATTGTGTATAATCTTGTGTAGAGTCTTCCAAATACTTGCTGAATTATAGTATCGTATGGAACAGCCCATGCTAATGCTTGTCTGACTTCAGGTATATTGAAAGGTTCCTTCATGGTGTTTAATATTATGTGCTGAATCGTTAACCTCGGTTTACTAGGGTCAGGTTCTAGAATTAAGTAGAACCCATCTACAGGTGTACCGTTGAGATCTTTCCATCTTGCAGGAGCTATCGTAGCTATATCAACTGCACCAGTTTTGTAGAGCTGGATCCTTGTCGTCTCATCGTTAGAGATTATGTATAATACACGTTTATGTATTTTATATCCTTGTAGTGGAGGTTTAGTGGTAGGTGTAGGTGTTGGACTTGGGGTTGTTGTTGGTGTTGTAGTAGGAGTTGGCGTCGGAGTTGGTGATACTGTAGGTAGTTGTGTTATAGTTTGTGTTATAGTAGATATTGCGGTAATTGTTTGTGTAAATGTTGTTGGGAGAGTATATGTTTGTATAACTGTCATTGGAAGAGTGTAAGTATATGTAACTGTAGTTGTAGTAATTCTTACTGTACTACTACCTACGAAATACCCTATAAGCCCTACGATAACAGCTATAACTATCATTATAGCTATAGTTATTTTATTTACTTGACCTTTTCTAAGAGACATAGTATTACACCCATATTTCAAGCTTTTATGTTTCTATAATGCAGGTTTAAAAACTTTTTATATAGATAAACAACTCATTATTGTTTTATGAATTCATATGCTATTTTGTAAAGTTAAGAGTTATAAAATCTATGGAGTAATGATCATTATTTAAAGATATGTTAAGGGGATACATAGAATATGAGTGTTATGAAAATATAAAATGATCTTTTTATACTAAGTCTTAAGCACTAGGTGTATTGGGTTATTTAGAAATGATGTTTGAGATTTTTAAAGGTGTTTATACTGTTGCAGATCTTCCTCTAGTCTATGTACCTAGTTTTAGAGCAGTAGTTATGGCTGATATTCATCTAGGTTTTGAGGAGGATATGGCTTCTAAGGGTATCTATTTACCTAGAACTCAGCTTTCTAAAGCTTTAGATATTCTCGATAAAGTTTTGAATTTCGTTGAAGTTTCTATGCTTATTGTTGCTGGGGATATTAAGCATCATTTTGAGAAATTAGGTAGGAAGGAGGCTAGAGATCTTAAAGATTTTCTTGAGGTTGCTGTTAAAAAGTTTAAGAAGGTTGTTGTTGTTAGAGGCAATCATGATACGTATCTTATGTCTATATGTAGAAAGTTCGAGGTTAAGTTGTTCGATGCTCTTTGGCTAGATACTATACTTGTTGTTCATGGTCATAGAGATTTAGAATATAGAAAAGATTTCGACTTAGTTATTATGGGGCATGAGCATCCTAGTATAGCTTTGAAAGATCCTGTATCTGGGTATAGCACTAAGTTTCCATGTTTTCTTTTAACACCTTTGAAACGCGGTGGGTATGCTCTTATTCTCCCTGCTATAGGGGTTTATCAAAGTGGGACATCTATATCAACGTATGCTGATGGATATCTATCACCTATAATCCGTAGTGAAGCAGATCTTGAGAATGCTAAACCTTTTGTTATCGTAGAAGGTGAAGGTGTTGTAGAGCTACCTAGATTAAAACTTATTGAAGATCTTCTTAAGTTCTTCTAGCTTCTATCCCTGCTTAAATACTCTAAAGACGTTTAGCTGATTAAAGTTTTTAAACCCTATAAAAATCATTTTCTATTTCGAGTGTGAGACTATTTCAGCAGAAGGTGTATATTCTCAAGAAGAGCTGTTCAAAAAATATATCACTGATTTAGGGAACCCAAACATAGATGTAAAAGTTGAGAACATAGTTGCAACTGTATCGATAGACCAGACAATAGATTTAGAATACTTAGACAAAGTACTCCCAAACGTAGACTATGACCCTGATCAATTCCCAGGTTTAGTGTTTAGACTTGATAACCCTAAGGTAACAGCATTGATATTTAGATCTGGGAGGATGGTTGTTACAGGAGCTAAGAGTACAGCGGATTTAATTAAAGCTGTTAAAAAGATTGTAAGAGTTTTGATGAGGCATAATGTACAGATAACATCTAGACCGAGGATACAGATACAGAATATTGTAGCATCTGCTAACCTAGGTGCCGAAGTTCTTCTAGAAAAAGTTGCCTTCCTACTTGAGAACACTATGTATGAACCAGAGCAGTTCCCTGGACTTATATATAGGATGGAAGAGCCTCACGTAGTTCTACTGATATTCAGTAGCGGTAAAATGGTTGTTACAGGGGCTAAGAGCGAAGAAGAAGTATTCATGACTGTAAGGAACGTTTACCTAAAACTCAAAGAGCTTGGCTGTCTGAGGGAAGCTGCACCAGAGGAAGAAGTTTTAGGCGAAGAACTAGAGTTTATGGGTACACAACCAAAGAAGAAGCTAACCTATAAAGATTTCCAGTTCTAAGCTTAGCTATTGATATGACTACGCCAAATAGATACAGCGTCTACATCAAAACCAGAGATTTTTTCTTCAACATAGTCTATCTTGGTTATAGTTGGTACTCTAACCCATTCGCCTAAGAGTATAGCTTCTCCAACGTTTAAACTTGGAAGTTCTTCTATAATATCTTGGAAAACAGGTTCGCAGTATCTAGCAATATGGTTCTGATCCTCTGGATGGACAATCCTCAAAATAGCTAGGTTACTTAACTGGCTAAGTATTGTAGCATCTAAACCTCTAGGTCTTTGAGAAACAATGGCGAGTCCAACACCAAATTTCCTACCTTCTCTAGCGATAGCACCTGCTTCTCTCTTAGTTGCTGTCTCATAGTCGATGGGTATAAATACATGGGCTTCCTCTATGAATACTACTACAGGTATTTGCAAACCTTTTCTACCTGTTAGAACAAATTCTTTTCTAGAGTTTAACACTCTGTTAAGCCAGTGAGCTATAACAGCATCAGCTTGGTTTATCTGGAGTTCGCTTAGATCTACAACATTTATAGCTCCTATAGCTATTCTTTCTATCGCATCGCTAACTTTCTCATCTAGAATCCTCCTTAAATACTTCTCATAAGCTGTAATCATATCGAGGACCTTCTGTGCAGAAGAACCATATTTAGGTATCTTCGTCTGTAGACATCTCTTGAGGTTTTGAAAGAAATCCCCATTATCAGACATAGCTTCTAGGCATTCGAATAAAGCTGCTCTTTGCCTAGATGCATTTCTAGGTATGTTTAAAAGTCTTGCAACTTCTTCTAAGCTCAGCATTCTCGGGTTTAGCTTAGGTTTAACAGTATTTATAGTAGGGATAGCCATAGAGGTATACTCGCCGTGGTAATCAAAGATAATTACAGTACCATTTTTCTCGATAATCCTCTTAGCTAAGAGAGCAACAAGATTACTCTTACCCATACCAGTCATAGCTAGTATACCTAAATGTCTTGAAACTACTTTATTTATATCAACTCTTACTTCTATAGATGGTTCTCTAAGTAGAGCTCCTACTCTTAGATAGCTATCTTTATCAGGGCTGAAGATCTTAGAGAGAATAGTTTTAGGAGCTTTAACAACTTCTGTACCTGGTGGTGGTGGTACTGGAGGTATCTTAAGTTTACCGCTCTCTACATCTAGATAGCCAAGTATGTTCACAACTCCTTTAAAGTAATACATCCTCTCCCCACCCCTCACGCTTTTAACGATTCTCTCTATATCCCTAGGATCATAGATATCGTTTGTGATAACAGGGCTCCCTATAGTAGATGTACTTACCATTGAAAGAACTTCGTACCCGTAGTACTCCATATAAAGATACTCACCAACCATCAAAGGTCTATAAGCTATAACCTCAGCTCTATAAGGTTTGCTCTCCCCAACTACATAACCAACATTCTCAAGCTCCACACTCTTCTCCGAAGGTATAGAACTATTTTTAAAGGAGTTAAGCAAACTCATGGTATCACATTAGGAATGCTTCTCTATCCCTTGGATCTTTAGCTACTCCAAGGAGAATAGCAACTCTTTCAACATCTCTATTACCTACTTTCGCAAGGTTATGAGCTCTAGCAAGAGGGTATGGATACCCAGATATATTTGTATCTGATAAAGCGTTTATAATATATCTAACCCTAGTCTCAATATCTTCACCGGGTTCTACAACTATCTCAACTCTATAAACTCTTGAGAAACTATCGAATCTAACGTATGTTAAACCAATTGTTAGCTCTGTACCTAGAACCCTCTTTGAGTATTTTCTAAACTGTTTAACAACAGTAGCTACCCCTAGGTTCTTAGACATAGAGAGATCTAGAGGTTTAGAGTAACCAGTCTCGAAATCTGTGTAACGCTCGAAGTAATAGATATCTCCTTTCACAAGCCCTAGAAGATCTTTAGAGTTAGAGTTCTTCGATATGAAGACCAATTTCCTTGGATTTAAGCTTAACATAATTATTAAATCTTTAAGAACTCTTGATACATTAACACCTTTACTCTCTAAAATTTCTAAGCCTGTATCTAGAGAAGCTCTATGGAGTCTAGTTATCATAGCTACAGCACTTCCATCAACAAGAACTAGGTCTACTTTATCTATAAGCCTCCTCATGAACTCTATCTCCATACATACCGATAATGTTGAAAGCTCGTACTCAAGGTTTACACTAGAGACTACATCTATATCAACCCATCCATCTAAATGCTCTTCTCTATTTTCATCTAGAGTAACAGATGTAGTATTTATAATGTAGAGCGCATAACCTCTATACTCTATATAGTTATACCCACTATCAATTCCAGCTATGCTCAACCTCTTTACATAGGGATTCTGAGAACCTGTGTATCTAACCCAGAGAGACTTCAAGAATTTAGCCATATCTAAAGTTATAACCTCGTCTATTTTGCTCCTTAGAAAACCAAATCGTTCAAGCGCTAAGTCGAGAGCATAGGTTAGCATATTAGTTACCTACTCTACTCTGTATTTCTGGAATACCTAGATATTACTTAAGCTCTAGAAGGATAAAAGGGAGAGAGTCGGGCGAAAATATTAGCAAACTTTTTGTAAACAGGTATCGAAACAATGAAGATAGTTGAATGTAACCGAAACTATTCAAATATCATCAGGGATGCACTAGAGAAAGCTATGTCGTGGATCCACTCCTACTATGCATTAGCATGTATAGATACTAATATTTGTAGAGCTTTAATCGCATACGAAGAAGAACCTGTTGGTGTAGGGGTTTTCTATAGAGTTCCAAGTACATGGATAGGTGTTATCTATTATGTAGCTGTGCTCCCAAGGTATAGAGGTAGAGGTATAGGCAGAGCTATTGTAGCTTCTATAGAACAACTTCTCAGTTTTGAAGGAGCTGAAGTATTTATTGCAACAACTAGAGTAGATAACGTAGCTTCAAGGGATATGCTCAGTAGCCTTGGCTACATAGAGGTATTTATAGATAATCTTAGCAATGATCTAAGGGAAATTGTAACAATGATGACATGCGGATACGAAGATAATTTACTCTATGTGAAACTAGAGAAAATATCTCTAGAAGAATTCTTCAGCATCATATCTAGGAAAAATACTGTAGAAGTTATTGAAAATCTTTGGAGAAGCATATGTTACTCACCATGGGCTAGACTTAGGAGGAGAAAAACTTAAGACGCTTTGGAAGGCTCTACGTGAACAACAACATCTATACCTTGTTTCCTAAGCTCTTTCTCAATGGTATCTGCAACACTATGAGCTTCTTCAATAGGTATACCCGGCTCTATCTTAATCACTATATCCCCATGGTAAATGTTTTCGATAATTCTTCTAACCCTTATCCTCTCAACATCTACCCCAAAATCCTCAGCTACCCTAACGATCCTGTCTATAACATCTTTTGGTGCTACATCGCTTATCGCTATAACTACTTGTCTAAGGTTTTCAACAAGCTCATAGAATAGATACCCGGTTAAAACTATAGCACCACTAAAATCTATGGTGTAGCTTACAGCTGCGCCTCCAAGCGATGATAGTATAGAGACAATACTCTCTATAAGTTCAATAGCTGTAAAACCCCCATAGCTAGAAACTATTGAGTAAGACCTCTTCGCTATTAATACAGCTAACCCGTAGGGAACTATAGCTATAGAAGCGTAGATAGGAGATTCATAGCCAACTTTGTAAGTTTTTCCAAGAGAATTAATAAGATCTACAGTAACTACGCCAGCAACGAATGAGTAAAGCATAAGCATAGATATAGATCCACCTACAGCTAACCTATGGTGTCCATAGTGATGATCTCTATCAGGAGGTTCCATGCCTTCTTTAAAGAATTTCAAAATCATTAAAATAGCTATGGTGTTAGCAATAGATGTAGCAGCATCTACGAAAACAGATTTTGATCCGCCTACAATACTTCCATAGATTTTAAGAACTCCACCAACTATGCTTAACACTATAAGTAAAGCTATTATTCTAACTACCTTCGGACTATTCATTTTCAGTACCTTGCTAAGCTACATATATAGAAGAAATAAGCTTTGCGTGCCCATGAAAATCCATGATATACAAGGTTATGTAAATACAGAGCTGTTGAATATATATATCCACCCTATATAGCTGTATATATAGGGGTTTCAAAATGATTGGACCTATACATATAAAAGCTAAGAAAGGAGAAGTTGCTGAGAGAGTTATAATTGCTGGAGATCCAGCGAGAGTGAAACAAGTTGCTTCAATACTTGAGAATCCTGTTCTTGTTAACGAGAATAGAGGGTTTTTCATATACACTGGAAAGTATAGAGGTATACCAGTATCTATTGCATGCCACGGTGTAGGGCATCCATCTTCAATGCTCGTAGTAGAAGAGTTAACTATGCTAGGAGCGAAGATAATTGTTCGATTCGGTACATGTGGAGCTATGGTTAAAGGTCTTAAGATAGGTGATGTAGTTATACCAACGGGTGCTGCTTACCATCCTGGAGGGGCTTTCTATCAATACCTAAGAGAAGATATCTGTATGGCTTGTGTACCTAACTACGAAGTACTGAGAGCATTAGTTGAAGAAACACAGAAAGCAGGTGTTAACTATGTTCTAGGCCCTATTATTAGTAGTGATGCTTTCTATGCAGAGGATCCCGAGTTCGTTAAGAAGTGGACAAGTAGAGGTGTAGTAGCTGTTGAAATGGAGTGTGCAGGATTATTTATGCTAGGCTCTATGAGGAATGTGAAAACAGGGGCACTACTACTTATAAGCGATTCTCTCGTTGAAGAACTAGGGTTCGCATCAGCTGAAGAACTTAAACATTATGTTGATAGAGCAGCTAGAATAACTCTTGAAGCAATAACAAAAATTCCTTTGTAAAAACTTCAAAACTTTTTATTTTAATCCCGAATCTCAACTCTAGATAATAGATACATCAGCAGGTTTAGTTGGAGTAAAGTAAGGTATAGCCTTCCTATGATTTTCTTTATAATGCTTCCTCAGCTTAGCTCTCATCTCTCTAAAGCTATAACCTTCAACAACTCCTCCACACATATGACATACAACAGAGTATATTCTATCACAGCTAAACCTTATCCTCTGAACTTTTACCTCATCAAGACTATACCTATCATAATACACAATAATCACCTATACACTTGATCCATAGATTGTTTCTACTAAGAATCTGTTCTGTCTGACCTCCTCCCCGCCATTCATGGCGGAGGTTCTTGCTATTGCGGGGAGGTTTGGGATTACATCCCCTCTTTCTGAAGGTTTAATCTCGGGCTGGGTTTCCAGCCCATTACCCCTACCCCAAGCGGGACTCGAGGTTATGAGTAGACTATTTATCATCGCCACTAGCTCAAAATACTTAATACTCATCACCGAGAATAATTAAATAGAGGAATTTATAAGCTTTTCTCTCCATCCCCACCTTAAAAAGCGAGGCTTTCATTTGTAGAGAAATTTAGATACATCCAGAGTTGATGACTACATACTTTTCTCAACTGTTAGTTTCTCTATAGTCTCTATATATTCTCTAACTTTCTGAGGTAAACCTTTAACTTCTACACTTACAAATCCTCTTAAGAGTATAGCGATAGCTTCTTCTTTTGTAAACCCTTTGCTTACAAGGTAGTTTATCTCATCTTCGGCTAACCTCCCTATAGATGCTTCGTGTGTTAGTATAGCATTTGGTGTTAATGCGTATAACTCTGGTATTGTTCTAATAGCGGCTTTATCTGATAGCATAAGACCTCTGCAATCTATATGACCTTTACCGTTTTTAGCTGTTATAGATGCTCTAGCAATAATTTTTGCACTGTCTCTAGCTAAAGATCTTGAAATTATTTCTGCACTAGCGTTCTCACCATCAATATTTGCAGCACTCCCAACATCTATATATGAATCTTCTACACCGAGTACTACGGATGCTAGATAGGTATAAGCGTTATCGCTTAAGTAGACAACAGGGTATGTCTGAAGGGTTTTAACTTTCGAAAGGTTTACATAGTAAGAGATATACTTACCATTGGGTTTTACGTATACAGCTGTTCTAGGTCTTACATGGGATACCTTGTTCCATGAGTGAACCATTACAAATCTAAGAACTGCGTTTTCATTAACATAGAACTCTGATATGCCAACGTGAAGCCCTATAACCTCAGGAGCTATTGTACAACCTGTGTATACAGTTGCTTCAGCTCCTTTCTCAACTATAACAACATTATGAGGTGCTTGCAGACCTCCTACACTCATGAATAGACAAGCCATTATAGGTTCTTCAACTTTTGTATTCTCTTTTACTCTTATAAAGTAGCCTCCTCTACCTTTGAGTGCAGCTACAGCTGTATACTTATCTTTTCCAGGGTCTACAAGTTTCCAAACATAATCTTTTGCTTCATCTAGGTATGACTCTACGAAGTCTTCTATCCTCATAACCTCTACCCCTGGTATCCTGCTTAAATACTTGAAGTACAGTTGATCTACCTGTGTATAGATAGCTCTAGCCCCTAGATCTACCCCTACCTCTTTAACCCTCAACTCATCTAGAGAAGGTCTACCTTCTTTAACCTCTAGGAAAGGTTTTACATCTACATCTACTCCATACGGCGATGCTCTGCTAAGACCTTCCCTAGCTCTAGCTTCTACTTCTTTAAGCCAGTTCTCTAAACCCATGTCTAAACACCTCATCTATAAGATCTCTACTGTTGCATATCTTCATTGTCCCAGACATGAGTATACAAACTTTTGTAGGTTCTATATACCTAGATATCAAAGCTGAATGGGTAACTATTATAGCTGATTTATAGGGGGATATATCTACAAGCTTCTTTATAGCTCTAGCTACAATCTCTATAGAATCTACATCAACACCGCTATCAGGTTCATCTATAAGAGCAAGCTTAGGTTTTTGAGCTAGGAGAACTGCTACCTCAACTCTCTTCAGCTCTCCACCTGAGAACCCTTTGCCAAACTCTCTATCGAGTAGATGTAGTATACCTAAGTCGTTGGCAATTTCATATACATCGCATTTATTTTTACGACATAGAGCATCTAATAATTGTCTAACTTTTACACCTAGAAGCTTTGGAGGTAGTTGATGGGCTAAAGCAAGACCTTTAGCGACTCTTACCTCCATAAGACTATCTGTTATATCTTCATCTTCAAAATATATTCTACCCGATACCACGTTATACCCTGGGAAACCTACTAAAGCTCTAAGTAATGTTGATTTCCCAGCACCATTGGGTCCGAGTAGAAATAAAACTTCGTTTCTATCTATAGACATGCTAACATTCTTCAAAACAATTTTCTCGCCAACACCAATACTAACATTATCTACTACTAGTATCTTCAAAGTTGTCACCTACGTATTTAGCTACATAGTGGAAATTAGTTTTTAGGAGGATATAAGTACACACATTTTGAAAAATATTGTCTACCGAAAAGCTATGTCTAGAGTTAAGCATAGAGCTAGGAATAGAGAAAGCCCTATGATGACAATATACTCTAGAACTAACTTCAGGATTTTCAGCTTTACTCTTCTCTCTAAGAGTATTACTAGACCTGCTAAAGAATGTAGATATGTTAATATTATGAATAGTATTCTAAGCAATAGATCAACATGTATAGCTCTAGCAGCAGGTATCAATCGTATATAGGGGTAGAGCAACTGATATCCGCTTAATACGTAGAGAACTGTTAGAAGTAGAAGAGGTATTGATGAAACTTCAACTATTATCAATGCTAACCTTAGAGGCTTCGCCATAGATCTTCACCTATTCTTCTCTATATAGCTCTGTACCTCTTCGAAAGATGCTTTACGAAGTGTTTTCGGAACACCGATAGGTATTATATACATAGGGACTTCCTCTAGTGGTGAGGAGAGTATTTTGGAAACATCATCATCGTAGAAAGCCCCTATAACTACTGTCCCTAACCCCATAGCTGTAGCCATAAGATAGACGTTCTGACCTAGGTGTCCTACCTCCATAGGTACATATCTAACTCTTCCTCTCTCACCGTAGATTCTTGTAGTTCTCTCGAAAACAGCTGTAACCACGATATTTATAGCAGCATCTCTTACCCATTCCTGGTTAAGAGCAGCTCTATAGAGATCCTCTGTATAATCTCCTTTCTTGACGAGCTTCAAGGTATGTGTATATACATAGTATCTATATACACCTGCCTCTAGATAGCTACCGTCTTCAAGAACAACACCTCTATCTTTAACAACTATATATACCTCTAGAGGATAGGTAGCACCTGCACTAGGTGACGCTCTTAAACCCCACGTAGTTTCAGTAACCCCGTAGGCAGCCCATAGAAGCATAGACAGGTGATATATTGTGATAGGCTGGGATGTGTACTCTCTTATACTTCTTCTCCAGAGTATAGCTTCTTCAACTGTTACATTAGTCATCTTCCTCGGTAGAGGAAGGTAAACTATATCCCTAACGATAACAGTCTCCCTCTTCACAGGAGTAGTTATAGCTGTAGCTGGTGTTTCTATCCTAGGTATCTCCGTAGGTATTGGAGTTATAGGACGTGTAGGTATAGTGATTATATAGGATGCCAAAATGTATAACACTATAGCTATAGTTAAGATTAGACCAGCTATGTAAGCAAAAACCTCAAGTTTAGGCATAGAGAACCCTGAGTAAGTAAATTATAGAAAGTTCTATATAAATCTATAGCATGGTAGTAGATACGGAGAGTATGTATAGATGTCTTTAGGTAGAACTTCTATTTACCTCCTAAACTATTGATTAGATAGGAAGGAATATCGTTCAAACCTCTTTGTAATTTTCTAAGACCAACAACTCCCACAAAGTATAGAAGTGATCCGAGTATTTGTTTAACAAGTGGAGGTGCTTTTGCAACTAGATTTCCTGAGAACCTCTTGATCTTCTCTATAACATCATAGATAGCTATTGCTATAAGCTCTAAGTTCCTCAGATTCTTAGGTAGTAGATCTTCTATCTTCAACCCTTTCGCTTTCCTGAGGCCTCCGGATGGTATAAATGGTAGAGGGAATACGAATACATCGTACTTACTTAACTTCTCTACAATCTTTATATTGGTCTCTATATCTTCTTCGGCCTCCCCTGGGAGCTCAACTATAATTGTTCCACATACCCACCAACCAGCTTCGTTAAGTATCGATACAGCTTCTTCAACGATATTAGGCCAAACCTCTGCACTAAAAGGTTTAGGCTGTTACAGAGCTGAAGATAAGTTTAAATATCTGTAAATAGCTGTAAATACTTAGCTCTTAGAGTAATGTTTAAATACCTCTACTCTCACAATAACTTCTCAGATGATCTGCAGTGCGGTGATATAGGGAATCAGATGGGAGCCCTGTGGCGTTGGGCTCGACCGGGGTCCATGGGGTGTGGATGAAGCTAGTGATTCCACGCCGAGGCCCAACCCCGCAAACATCTACAGCTATTCACAAATATTGAAAGCGGGGAAACGCTTCCCAGGTGCTATCTTCTGTATTATTCTAGGGCTAGCGCTCTCAATACCTATCTCTATTATAGATAGGTTATCTTCGCTAAATCCTAGGATATTGCCACAAGTTTTCACTAGTTTCGGGTTTACAACAACTGTTGATGGTGTTGCAAAGTCTACGGAGACTTCTTCTACCCCTGGTATTTTGAGGACCTTGGTGAGGAGGTTAATAACCTTCTCTCCATCTGGTATAAATCCTTTTGATCCGTATCTCAGGAAATCATCTGAGTGAAGAGTTATATTCTTCTCCCCACCTAAGACATTGACAAGAACTTCTCTAGCTATCTTTTCGAAAGGTATCGATCTGAACATTAGAAGTGTGGGGTTGCAGAAAAGGCATCCTCTACCACATCCTCTAGTTATCTCGACTATACCTCTAGAAGGAGTTCTTATAATAGGTATCTTGTCTATAGGAACAGGTTTCCCTCTTACATACCGCGGAAGTTCATAGCCTTGAATAGCTTTCTTAAATATCTCAGGCGCCTCAAGCTCTCCTTCCCCTTCGACCACGGTATCTATCCCTAGCTTGTTCTGGAGACCGCTATCTATTATCTCCCAAACACCTTGACCGCCAACAACTATCTTCAGATTCCTACGGTATCTCTTTATAGCAGAGTTCTCGAGTATCCTCATAGTAGCCCAAGACATGTATGATTGGAACTTGGTATCGATACCCATAAGCTTTAGAACAACTCTAAGTAGAGCTGTTCCATAGTTAACTCCTAGAGGATCTAGAACACCTATACCTACAACCTTTGTCTCAGATCCAATACCTTCGTCAAGTCTTCTAGGATCAACTATAGCTACTTCATCTCTAGAGAAACCGTTCTCTAGAAGAGATGCCTCAATCTTACACAACCCGTATTGACTTGTAAGCATTCTACCGTGTTTACCACTCTTAGTTAGGAAGATTAGGTACTCTAGAAATCTCGGAAATACATCCATAGGTAATGCGGAAACAAATCCTAGTTGTGTTCCGTGATATGTAGCGACGAGACCTTCATCCCCTGTTAAAACAACTTTGAACCCTTTGAACACTGTACCAATCCCTGTAAATCTGTTTAGAGTATATCTGTAGACGTATAAATCTGCCCTACGTAGATACCATGGCGGCACTATCTCAGTTAAACATATCTATAGAATAAACTGCAACGAGATACCTATACACATATATATTCTATATATTTTGAGTTGTACAAAGGGTTAACCTGTGATCAAAGGTTTTGTTAACGGAGATATCTACATATCCTTCAAACCTTTGAGGAAAGTAGAAGCTTTCGCTATTTCAAATGGCAGGGTTATCTATGTTGGTAGGAATGAGGATGTTGTGGATCTTGTTAAGAAGGTTGGTGGCGATGTTGTAGATCTCGGTGGTAGAACTGTTTTACCTGGGTTCGTAGATTCCCATGTACATATAGATGAGCTCGGTATATTTTTGAATGCAGTTGATTTGAGAGGGGTTAGGAGTATAGCTGAGCTTAAGGAGAGGGTTAGGAGATCTCTAGATAGAGTTGAAACTCTGTGGGTTCTAGGGCATGGATGGGATCAAGAGCTTTTCGAAGAGAAGAGGTGGCCAACTAGATGGGATATAGATGATGTTGTTAGCCATAGACCAGCTTTTTTAACTAGGATATGTCTTCACGTAGGTTTACTGAATACTTTAGGGCTTAGGGTAACTGGTTTAGAGAATGTTGAGAATCCCAATGTTGTTAGAGATGAGAAAGGTATTGCTACAGGTATTGTTAGAGAAGATATGCTTGAGGTTGTCTGGGAGAAGGTAAGAGACTCTATATCTATTGAACAGTACGAGAAGCTACTGCTAAACGCTATGAAGTTTGCTGTTGCTAATGGTGTTACAACTATAGGTTTTACAGGTTGTGATCTCAAAGTATTTAAAGCTCTTATCAATCTCTGGTTCCGCGGAATGCTTATCACGAGAGTTAGAGTGTATCTTTATCCTGGTAGAGAGTGGGAGGTTGTGGAGATTCTCGATAAACTTGGGCTGAGGAGAGGGTTCGGAGACAACTTCTTTAAGTTGATGGGTGTTAAAGCGATTGCTGATGGAACTCTAGGAGCTAGAACAGCATGGCTTTCAGAACCGTACTCAGATAACCCATCTATATCTGGTGCACCATCTATACCTCCTGAAGATCTGGAGAGCCTTGTTAAGAAAGTTCATAGCCTAGGTCTTCAGCTAGCTATCCACGGTATAGGGGATAGAGCTATAGATACGATACTCAGTATCTATAGCGAGCTTAGAGATGTTGCTAGTGCTAGACATAGAATAGAGCATGCATCTGTTCTAAGAGAAGATCAGGTAGAGTTGATAGCTAAACTAGGTATAGCAGTATCTGTACAACCAAATTTCGTTATATCAGATTGGTGGGCTATGAGCAGACTCGGTAAGAAGAGGATTAGGTGGCTCTACCCATTCAAAACATTGATAAAGAAAGGTATCGTTATCGGATTCGGTACTGATAGCCCTGTAGAACCTATAAACCCATGGCAAACAGTATACGCAGCTATAACGAGAGGTAGATACGAAGGTATTGCTCATTACGAAGATACTAAAGATCAGTGCCTAGATATTATAGAAGCACTGTACTCCTACACTTACGGTTCATCATATATAATGTTCGAAGAACAGAACCTCGGAACTCTAGAAGTAGGGAAGTTAGCTGATTTCGTTGTTGTTGATAGAGATCCCCTCAAAGTTGATGATAAGGATCTAAGAAATGTGAAAGTGTTGGAGACCTACGTTGGAGGGGTAAAGGTGTATCCATAGAATACAGATCTTTTTATCTACGCTGTTCCAGTACCTTAGGTATCCCTGTTTACTAGATGAAGAACAGTAGGTATATCAAGGTATTGATAAGTGTTACTATAGCCCCTACCTTTAGAAATTCTGTAAATGTTATTGTTATACCTATCCTACTCTCCAAAACTTCGAGGATAATGATATTCGATGCAGCTCCTAGAATAGTTAAGTTACCAGCTATTGTAGAGCTCATAGCTAGAGCTAACCAGGAATCTACATCTCTATCGGTATAGCCTAGGCTATGCATGTAATCGATGAATAGCTTGACAAAAGGTACGTTGCTAAGTACCTGGCTAAACAGTATAGATATCCCTGTGATACTCGCTATCCCCATGAACCCACCAATCTTTGTAGGAATCATAATCTTGAGGAGTACATCTAGAACACCACTTCTCCATATACCCTCCATAGTTACGAACATCGTTATGAAGAAAACTATGGTACCCCAATCAACACTTGCTAACACTTTCCTAGGGTTACTGGATAGAATGTATATCGCTGAAGCTATTACAAAAGGTATGAAACCTCTTCGAACTACATGAGGTAGCCCGAGTATCTCGAATACATCGTTCATTATAAGCGCTACCACTACCAATACAAGACCTATAGCCGCTAGAATAGCATCTCTCCTATTCTTGATAGCTTCGTGAGGAATTAAGACTATGTTTATAGGTTTATCCTCAACTCTATATAACTTGAATAATACGTACCCTGTAACAAGCAAGTTTATCACTGTTGGCGTTAAGAGCTTTACGATAAATGTTGTGAAAGGTGCTTCTATACCAGATTCAACTGCTATAAGAACATTCTGAGGATTACCGATAGGTGTTGCAACAGAACCTATAGTTAGAGAGAAAGCTAATAGTAGGAATAGAGGTCGAGGATCTAAGCCGATAGCTTTAGAAATCGTCAACACTATTGATGGACCCATTAAAGCTACTGTATCGTTAACAGCTATAGCTGCTAAGAAACCGAATAGAATAGCTAGGAATACGAAGAGATGTTTAACACTTCTCGCTTTCGTTAAAACCCATATAGAGATCGCTTTTAGAAGACCTGACTCATCTGCAAGACTGACAATACTAAACATACCGATTAAGAAGAGTACAACATCGATATTTACAACAGAGCCTAGTTCATCAATCGAGACAAGATCGCATAGAACAACGATAAATGCTGCAAAACCCATTATACTCCATACAGGGATCTGTGGTCTACGACTTCGAATTATGAGCATTGATACCAGGTACACTATTAACGCTAATCCTATCCAAAGTTTCCAAATCTTTTACCACCTCTAAAACATCTAATCCATAACTAAATCGGAGAACTCATCGGCTCGGTATATAGGGTTTTAGTACCTATAGCTATAAGTTTAACAATGCTTAATTTACTAAAAAGGTTGTGCTTAAGAAGGTTTTCTATCAATAGGTATTAGTTCTAAGGTCTATACTTTGTATAGCAATAGCTTTTTAATGAAAATTTATATCCTTAGGTATAAGTAGTAATCATGAGAGGTTGCGGCTATTGCTTGGGGTTGTTGGTAAAGGGCGTCAGAGAGTTACAGCGATAACATATACAACGAGGAAAGATTTCGATAGAAGGATACTTAGTTTTCTCTCTAATAAAGATATTTTCTACGATACCTACATATTTTTCTATGGAATTTCTAGAGAACGTATATACACAAGATTTAGAACAGTGTATCTTAGTGTTCCTTATAATAGAGGCTATGTATTTAAATACGGGTTAATTTTAACACGTACCCCGGTAACTTTTTACCTAAATTTAGAGTCTAAATGTTTTAATAGAAAAATCGTTGAAGAAGCTTTTGGAGATATAAGTACTGGTCTCTACTCCTTATACATATCTACACCTTTTACATCGGATACGTTAAAAACATTTTATAGCAATAAAGTTTACAAGTTACTGAAAGAACTTGGTCTCGGTCTTAACCTTCTATACCCATCGTATAGCATTGTCCTTGGTAAAAGCCGTGTATTTAAGGATTCCCCCTATACTTTATGGAGTTCAGAGATTCTTGCAGCAATACTTATGGAGATTGCTGTTGGTAAAGATAGTGTTAAGGTTGTAAATAATAATTGTAGTGATATTCTTAATCTTAGATATGATGTTGAGAAGATATTTATGGAGAAACTAGCATTAGATCTTATAGCTATGCTTATAGATAGAAAGTTTATTGATGAGAAAAAAGCTGTTGAGTACATAGATATGGTGAAAAGCGGATGAAGGTATTTGTTGCTGCTAGTAAAAAGTATGCAAAAAATGTTCTAGATGTATTACATTCTTTATCTCCTAAACCATTTATAGTATTGGCGAGCCTAGATGATGAGGTAGGGGTTCTAGCTAAAATGCTTGGAATTGAGTTTGTTAAAGTTGAAGATGTTGAGAAGCTCTATGTCCTCGAGAAACTAGAGGAATTCGATGTTGCTATAGCTGCTTTTGATGATGATGTCTATAATATTGCTGTTGCAAGAGCTGCAAAGTCTATGGGTATACCTATAGTCATAGCTTTTATGCATAGCGTTCTCAACAGAGAAGAGATGATTAGGGAAGGTGTTTCGAACATAGTTGATATAGAGAACATAATCTCTAGCTACTTAAAACAGTTTCTTCTACATGATAGCTGGGTTGTAATTAAAGTTATACCTGCGATGAACTTTGTTGTAGCTCTTTACAAAGTTGTTAAAAGAGGTTTGCTTGGTGTTAACCTAAGGGTATTTATTGAAAACGTGGGTGGAGGTATTAAAATTTTTGCAATTGATAAAACCGGGAATTTCATAAGCGAAGATAAACCTTTGGAAAACGGTGATACGATAATAGTTATAGGTTTAGAGGATAAGGTTATGAAGATCATCTCAAAATTCGAAAGAATATTTAGGAAGTACGAACAGTACTATGCTATGAAGTATACAGATATACATAGGTTGACAGACTATGGGTGATAGATATGGATATAGCTGATACATGGATAATACTCCAACCATTTTTTCTTAAAGTACTAGCTGTAGTCATAATTATCGTTATTGCTTATGGATTGAATAGAGTTTTAACAAAAATACTAGAAATGGTATTAGGAAGAGCAGAAGTTGGATATATTGTTAGAACAGCTCAGATAATCAAAGTTATCCTATATATAATAGCTGCAATAGCTATTGCAAATGTGCTAGCCCCTGAGGTTCTTGTATTCTCTTTCTTAGTTCTTCTAATAGGTCTTGCCACTATATTTATGTTTATTGATCTTCTTAGAAATATTGGTGCAGAGTTTTACATAAGGGCTAGAGATGTTGTTAGAAGAGGTGATTGGATTGAAGTTGATGGAGTTGGTGTAAAGATTTTAGATTTCGATGTTGCTGGTGTTGTAGGTGAAACTGCTAAACTTGAGAAAGTTTTTATACCTTATACAAAGCTTATGAATAGTATCGTTGTAAATAAGGTTACACCTCTAGGTATGTTAGTAAGGATCTACATCGATGTACCTATAAGCTACGGTATTGATGGTGCAAGGAATATGCTGTTAGAAGCTATTGAAGTTGTTAAAGAGGATATGGCTACTGAACCGGATGTAACTTACCTAGGTAGTAAAGAGGATAAGCTCAATTTCGTTATAGAGTTTCACATAATAAACTACAGGAAGTTGACGAAGATTCTAGCTACTATAGATAGAGAGGTTAGGCGGAGGATACCTGAGGCTATTGTAAGAGCTTAGGGAATCACACCTATCTCTCTACAGGGTTTAGCTCTTGAAATCTGATTGGCATAGATATACAAGGGTATGGACTCTACACTCAGTTTTCTACAGCTTCTCATTCACATTATCATCAACTATGTACCAGGCCTACGCGATAAGGATCCTGAAATTCGATGTCAATGAGCTTGGGAACGCTGTCTTCATAACTCTTGCAGCTGTAGCTCTAGGTAATTTCTTCGCTGTTCCTCTTGTTCAGAGGTTTAGAAGTAGGAGAGTTCTTCTATGGAAGATATTCACATCTATAAACATAACTTCGTGGGCATTAACAGGTTTCTCAGATCTTCTCTACCGCGATGTATTCCTTTTTCTCCTAGCTTTAGCTCAGTTAACAGGTGCTATAGGTGGTTTAGCTTACTCAGATACAATAGCTGATCTAATCCCTAAGGAGATGTCTATCAAGATATTCAGTAGAGTAAACGTTTATACAGTGATAGCATCGCTTATATCTCTCATAATATCTTTCACAGTGTTCTCAAGGTATGGATTTGTTTTGGTTAGCTATAGGATATGCTATATAATAGCTATATCTTCAGCAATACTATCATCTGCATTTCTATGGTTTATGAGGGATCTCGTTAGAAGAGATGATATCTCTCTACCTATAACAACGATAATATCTAGGTATAGAAGTATCGTAATCGACGGTAGATGTAAACACTACATCACGTCGTTAACTATGTTCACATTCTTCGTCAACTTACCTGCAGCTCTATGGAACTACTACATAATAAAGATCTTCGGTGGTAATGAGCTATGGATAACAGTGAACACGATATCAAGTACTTTTGCATCTGCTATAGGTAACTACATACTAAGCAGTTTATCACATAAATTAAACCCGAAGAAAACAGTTGTATACTCAACTATACCTATATCTTTTGTACCGATACTATTCCTGGTATCGCCAACACTTGAAACACAAGCTTTACTAAACCTTTACTCAGGTTTTAGCTGGGCAGGTTTCAACCTGATGATAAGTATATACAATCTCTATCTAGCAGGTGAGGATAGGGTATACCTAGTCGCAGTTCTAGGAATACTAACAAATATAGGAGCATCAGCAGCCTCTAGAATAGGTTCAGCTATATCTACAATAAGTTTAACAGCAATGCAGTCTATCTTCATAGCATCTGGATTAGGTAGATTAGCTATGCTCCTCTATATGAAGAGAAAAGTGCCAGAGATTTAGCATATAATCTCCATCCTATATCTAAAACTTGTACAAAATTTCTAGCTAAATCTCGCCTTTTCATTAAATACTTCGACCCATCGTTTCCAAACAAGGTAATCAATTTTTTAATTACCTTATTTAGAAATGCGTATTCCGAAATCTACGTATTTACCAGGGTTAGCATACGGATATTTAAACCTTGGTAAATCTAGCAATAGATAAGTCAAGGTATAGAGGTTTAAATAGTTAAACCAGCTGTATACCTCATGCCCGATCTAGGTATTGTAGATGGTGTAGTAGGTATGGAGGGTAACGAACCTATATCAGGTACAACTAAGAAGTAGGAAGCTGTATCTACATTGGTTAACCCTGTAAACCTAGACCTCTTCATCGCTTACAGATATGAGTTTTCAACATTAAGGATATCGATTACCCCTACTTCTTATCTAGATGGGCTGTTTCGGTCTTCATAATCATTTGTAGTACTCATATTGTGACCCGGGTTTCCGAGAACCGTAGGGTGATGAGCCACTAGGCAACTAATGGTGAGTTTCTGCGGTGAGGAGGCTCGGGGAGACCGTTGAGAAGTAGATGGTGGAGAGCCATGAAACAAGCGAATATGAAAGGCGATGAACCACCATCTACCGAGAAACGGTTACAGAGGAATAGATGTGAATATGATTAGAACTGTAGGAGATAACGTTGAATCTGTTAGAACATCCTTTAGACCTCGCTGAGCATATCTAACATAACTTACATGGAAACAAAACCTCGGTAAAGCTTATCTACTCGAGTAATGGTTTAGGGAGGTTTTGTTTAAGTTTATTTTGGGTTAGCGAAGTGTAGAGATGTAGAGAGCAAGCTTTAAAATAGGGTTTCGGTTCACTGGTATAGTTGTAGAGGTGGTGTCTCTGAATAAGGTATTGATATACCTAATCCTTTGTGTATTAGCTTCATCTCTACTACTACCTATAACTACCTATGCTAGCCAAGGTAGGTTCGGTGTTGTAGAGGTTGTAGCTAGTAGTAGAGATTCGTTTGAGAAAGCCTTGAGCATTGCTAAGGTTTACGGCAAGGTGATATATGTTTTCCCTGAGATACTGGGTTTCGCTGTATACATACCTTTAAAAGTTATCGATA
>Ga0080004_1173819_pt1 | contig 28001 bp, 40 predicted proteins | sample WasSprMetagenome_FD_69207 | JGI IMG/M metagenome (GOLD analysis project Ga0080004, IMG submission 69207) | Sulfidic aquatic microbial communities from Washburn Spring, Yellowstone National Park, USA - WS (SPADES assembly) (version 2) | ecosystem: Environmental > Aquatic > Thermal springs > Hot... | reverse complement strand
TTCGAGGAAAAAACCTGAAAGGTTTGGAAATCTCGGAGGTGGTTTGAATGTTTGAAGCCTTCGTTTTGTTGCACCTTGAAGACCCTTCAAAGGTTAAGGAGCTTTTGAAGGTTGAAGGCGTTGTCGAAGCGTATGCAGTTGAGGGAGAATACGACGCTATTGTGCGCCTCCGCGCTGAAACGCTTGAAAAGCTGAAGGAAAGCGCGCATGCGATAAGGCGCTTGGGCTTCGTCCGCTCAACTGCAACCATGATTGTTAGCAGGAACAAGCTTTAGGTCAACCTGAAGGAGGTGATATGCATGGTTAAAGTTTCAAGCAGATACGACCCGAAGTTCGCGGAGTACTTGAAAAGCGTAGGCGGAAAGTGGGACCCAAACGCCAGGGCTTGGGAAGTGCCTGACGACCGCGTCGAAGAGGTTGAGGCTAAAGCCAAGGAGCTTAAAGTCCAAGGCTTCAGGGTTGAAGCCGCCGGACAGGCTGCTACCGGACAGGCTGAAAAGGCGCCCGCCAAAGAGGCGCCGGCTGAAGGAGCAATAAGGATGAAGTTGAGCAAGGACGGGCGGTTCGTGCTCATATCCGTCGACCTGCTGGCCTTCACGGAGGACGTCAGGCAGATGCTTGACGGCAAGAGGCGCTCAGTCAGGTTCAGGGTTCTCCCGCCGAGGCGTCCAACGTAGACTTCATTCCAATTTTGCGGAGGGGAAAAGGAGTTGTATCCGAGGTACATGTACGCGAGGATCTTGATCTGGGTTCTGACGCCGCTCGACGGGCAGCATCAAGAGGAGCTTGAGGACGCCGTGAAGGAGCTGCTGCAAAGGTTCGGCGTTAAAGCAAGGGTCAAGTCGCTTTCAACAGGCAACGAGATGACCGTTTAGGAGGAGCATCTGTGGTGGCCAACGCTGCGGTCACCCTCCCCTTCACCTTCAACGGGGAAGAATTCGCCTACGGCAGGCTGCGGTTCCTCGTTTACAGCATGGTTCGCGTTGAAGGTTTCGACTTCAGCGTGCCGGCAAAGTACGCGCTTAAGCTGTTGGAGGGCGATGGGGACGCGTGGCGCCTCTTGGAAGCTGTTGCCAAAGCGCCCATCTTGAACGAGGTCAAGACTGAGCTTTTGGAACGGGCGCTTAGCGATGGGCTGGCATCCGCTTGGAAAAGGTTAAGCGCGTACATTGAGAACGCGCCCAACGGCAAGCCCAGGTTCTACAAGCATAAAAACAGCGACCTCAGGGCGGACCTCACGGATGGATTGACGGGGGTTAGCTTCTGCTTCGACGACGGCCTGAAGGACGCTGTTTCTAGGCTTCCGGTTAACGTCTACTGTGAAACTGCAGATGTGTGCCTCCTCGGCTTGAACCTCAGCCTCTACACGCAAGCTTCAGCTCAAATTGAGGACTTCTTCAAGTTCGCGTGCAGAATTGCTGAAATCTCGGACTACGCGACCTTCAGCAGGCGCGAGCGCTGCATGCAAACCTACTTCAGCAACAGGCCTGAAGCCTACAGGCTCCTCGCAGAGATGGAGCGCGACGCCGCGTGGAGGAGGGAGAGGGAGGCGCTCTGGAACATGCTTGAGCACGAGCGAGCCGTGCGGTGCGCGCATGGGCTCATCGTCAAACCTTTCAATGATGCTGTCTACTACGTGACGGACGACGGGCAAACCTTTAAGTTCAACTGCGATGGCGCGGATTTGAGGGAGGCCGTGCTCCGTACATACAAAAGCGGGAAGCCGCCGAGGCGCGTCGCCGAAGTTAAAGAGCCGGAAGAGCTGCGGCTGGTGGCGAAGCTTGTGGCCAAGGTCTCGCCTGAGCTTGCAATAGTCGTGGCGCCTTAACAGCCTCCTCGTCAACAAAGTTTCCAAAGAATGTGTGCACTTAACCCCTTAAGCGGGAGGGATTCTTATGGCAAGGAAGAAGTACTGGGTATGCGTTAAGCCGTCATCCTTTCCGGGCGAGAAGTACAGCGTCCTCTTCTGTAAGAGGTACGGAAACTGCTGCGGCGGCGCTCTTGGCGTGGAAAGCAAGGAGGAGCTGCTCAAGCTCCTTAAGGACGTCTTCAGGGAGTGGGAAGGCTACGACTCGATACTAGGAAGGAACGGCGACAGAGTTACGCCCGGAAACCTCGAACTTGAAATACTCGCTCCAGACGTTGAGCCTGACGAGATAATAAACCTGGTCAGGAAAACCCGCTAGCGCTTCCTTTTTCTCCGTTTAACTCTGCGGAGGTGGTTTTATGCGAGTTGAAGAGCTAGTTGAGAGCATCTTTGCCAGCGTTCAATGGGACTGCTGGCGCTTTATGCTTCCGGCAAAGCCTCTGCTGAAGCTCGACGTCGCTGTGGTGAGCCACGGCCACGCGGACCACTGGCACCCAAACTTCCAGCAGAAAGACGTTGTGTTGGTCCCTGCAGAAGTAGCAGTTCCGAGCCAGTTTAACAACCTAAGCAACATCATACGCGTAAGCTCTGACGAAAGTTTAGGAAGCATCAGGTTCATGAAGGTCGGCTGGCAGAGCCTAGCAACCTTTATCAGAAAACGCATCAGCCAGCCCCATGCTTTCTGGTGGCTGGTTCGCGCTGGCAGCGCAAGGGTGCTGTTCGTTGGCGATGCCGACCTTGAGGATGTGGCTTTGCTGGAGCGCTTTACCGACAAAATGTTTGAGCAGGGCTTGCCGCTGCACGGCGTCCTCCTGCCGTCTTTTGGCGGGGTGGCAGGGCACGGAGCCGGCGGTGCTAGAGAGCTTTCTGCAGCGTTAGGAGAGTTCGCGCGTGAGCTGCGTGGCAGGTACGACGTGAAGATCGGCGCGTTGCCGCATCCGGTAAATGCTGATTGGGCGGACTATGCCGCCGTCCGGCTATAAAGCGTTTGTGCGCACAAAATTTAAACTTTTGTACGCACACCATTAATGGAGGTTGAAATATGCCGCACTTCATTCTAAAGCTGAATAAAAGGAACCTCGAGATAGCGGAAGCAATCAAGAAGGTTGCCGACGGAGTTAAGGTTGAGGTGCTCGAGGACGGCATACGCGCATCCTTTGATTATGGGCTCGACATCTCGCGCCTTGAGCTCGGATCAGCCGGCGTAAATTTGACGACAAGTCAATGGAGTGCGCTTGCAAGGGAGATAAAGAGAACACTGGTAGGCGCGAAGGTCAGAGACTTCAACAGCGCCCTCATAGGCATTCATCCTCTGAAGACTGAGCGCATCTACATTCGCTTAGACCCTTTGGAGAAGGCGCTGATCGCTGACGCGGCCAAAATCGAGCAGAAGACCATAACGGACTTCATAAGAGCTGCGGCGCTTAGGATGGCTGAAGAAGTCTTCGATAGGGAGGCTTTGAAGAAAATGCGGGAGCGGAAAGAAGCCGGCGAAGGAAGCGCACCCGCCTATGTGAGCTGAATATTGCAAATCCTTAAATTTTGTAACGCAACGAAATTGCGCTGGAGACCAACGAGAGGAATGTATTGGCAAACCTCATATTTTCCATTGGAGAACATACATACAAGCTACCTGGCTTGGCCAAGGTTGCTGGGGCAATAGAGGGGACGACGGAGAGTGGCGCATAGCGCGCATGACCGCTTTTAAGCTCTCAATTTTGAGGAGGTGATAGCGCATGTCGGAAAGCGTTCAGACCGTTAAGGTTCCGAAGGGAGTTGAGAAGTACAAGGAGATAGACTTGAAGCTGCTGCCCGGCGAGAACGTTGAATTCATAGTTTCGATGTCGCCGCTTTCGAAAATGAGGAGCTACGTTGTCTGCGGCCTAGTCGCCGTCTTCGCCTTCCTCCTCTATCAGCTTTTCAGCGGACCAATAACCGCGGAGTCGCTTGCGCCGCCCGTAGCAGCCTTCATCGCCTTGTGGATCGTCTGGAAGGCTGGAGACGTCAAGGACGTTAAAGGACTCGTGTTGAGCGCGGTTAAGTACGCCGCCTACCTCGTCCTGCTAAGCTACGCTTTGGCCTTCTTCGCCTCCTACTTCGCGCCGCTGCTCAGCGCCGTCCAGTCGGCTGCAGGCGTGCAGGCTGAAGCGCCGAAGTTCTCAGCAGACCCACTTGAAAACGCCCGGGGAATCCTCTCGTACGCGGCCGGCCTCCTGAACGCTTACGCCGTCCAGTTCGCTCCCCACATAAGGCTCGCCTCGATCGCCGCTGCCGCCGTCGCCTTGGCTTGCATTCCGCTCGTCTACATGAGCTGCAGGGGCCAGCTCTACTACGTTACTGATAGGAGGCTCGTGGTAAGGCGCAAGTTTGGAACTGTGCAGGTGACGACGCTTCCTCTTGACGGGGTTGTGGAGGTCACAGCCTTCCAGGGATTCTTCGCAAGGCTTCTGGGCTACGGCGATATAGTGCTCTCCATGATCAGCGGCGGAGGCGTCACCGAAAGCCTCCAGCCGGGGCCAGTTCAGCCCGTCGGAGGCTTCTACTCCGTTAAGCGCAGGCTTGAAGGCGTCAGGGACGTCTGGCAGCTTAAGGACGCAATCATAGAGCTGAGGGACAGGTACGTTGAGGCAAGGTACCTGGCGAGGATAGAGGACGAGCTTAAACGGATAAGGCAGGCGACGGAGCAGAAGCAGGCGGAAGCCAAAGAGGTCAAGGCAGCCGAAAAGAAGGAGAAGCCGCCGCCGTATGCAGCCTGAAACCGCAGGCCTGCGCGCCGCTATGAAGGCAAACGGCCTGACGCAGATAAGCTTCTTCGACGGCCAGCTGATTGGCTTCGCTAGGAAAAAGGACGGCGAAGAGTTCGTGTCGCTTGAGGTTTCAGTTGACTTCAAGCGCATGAAGGTTTCAGCCACAACCATAAGGGAATCAGCCGACAGGAACAGCAGGAACAGGTTCAAAGAGGTCGACTACGAGGAGGCGGAATGGCGGACGCCCGACGAAGCCTCACAGCTGATAGGAAAGTACTGCCGCTCCCTCAACGTTTAGCGTCGCCGTTTTGCGGGGCTTGCAAGGAAAACCGGAGCTGAGGAGGACGGAATCCGCATTAAACTTAGGAGCGTTTATTCCGGGCGGGAGCTGGCGCCTTTTAAGGTATCCCGCCCGATGCATTCCAGGACGCATTGCGCGTCCTGATGAGCCAGCGAACCCCCCTGACGAGGCCAGCCTACGGGCTGGCCGCTCCTCAGCGCACGCTGAGGGGTTGGCTCCATCGCGCTGGCCGCCCGAAAAGGGCGTAATGCGGTGGAGCCGAAACGCGGAGCAACCGCAGGGTTGCTCCGCGTAGGGGGAAAGGAAGGGGCCGCCGCCGTTGCAAAGCGGCTCCTTCTAAACCCCGAAAAGGCCTCTGGGGGCGCGCCTGCCCGCTGGCTCTACCTAGCGGGAGCTGAGGGGAATCCCGCTCTCCGGGGAATCGCCTCAAAAACGCTCCGCCGGCGTGAAAGGCCAGCGGGTTCGCGTTTCCAGAGGCCTTTTGCTTATTCCGGGCGGAGTCCGGCGCCGCACGGCGTTCCGCCCGAAGCCTTCCGGGAGCTTGAGGCGCTTAGGCGCTTTTAGCTCCCGATGAGCCGGAAATCCCCCTGAAGAGGCTGGGCTTCTCCGCGGTTTGAACTGGCAGCCCAGCCGCTCCTCCGCGCCCCAGCGGAGGGGTTGGCCTGTCGCCCGGCCGCACAGCATATGTGCGTTTGCGGCAGGCCGAAACGCGCGTTCCGCGCGTAGGGGAGCGCCGCGCCAAGTAGAGCGCGGCACCCCAGGAGGCTGAGAAATGTCCAAGGTGTTGGCGAACATAACCCTGGTGGGCCTCGCCTTGGTCGGAGGCCTGATCCTGTCAAGCGTGCTTGCCTACTATGCAGGCATGTTCAGACTTCAGCCGGAGTTCACGGTTGAAGCCTACGCCGTGGCGAACCATGGGGCTTCAGCCATAGCCGTGAACGTCTACAACGTCGGACAGCTGGCGATAACGGGCATCAACGTTGAAGTCAACGGCTGCAGCTTCGCCTGCAACGCCACCATACAGCCTGGAAGAAGCTACTCGACGGTGGTTGTCTTCGACAGGCCGCTGGTTAAAGGCGAGGTGTACGCTTTGACGGTGACGGCCTACGCGCCAAACGGGGCCTCGAAGGCTGAGACGGTGGGGGTGAAGGTCCAGTGAACCCCATCTTAAAAGCCTACAGAGCAAAGCTTAGTGAGGCGTCCCGATGAAGTACGTTAGGAAGCGCGACGGAAGGCTTGAGCCCTTCGACCAGAACCGCATAACTGAGGCCATTTGGAAGGCTGCGAAGGCTGTTGGCGGACGCGACAGGAAGCAGGCGCAGGAACTCAGCGACAAGGTTGTTCAGCTGCTGCTTAAGCGCTTCGGCGACGACGGCGTTCCAACAGTTGAGGAGATACAGGACGCTGTTGAGAAGGTGCTGATAGAGAACGGGCACGCTAAAACGGCGAAAGCGTACATCCTCTACCGCAAGCAGCACCAGGAGCTGCGCGAGATGGCCCAGCTGCTCGGGCAGGTGGAGCTTGTTGAAAGCTACATAGACATGGAGGACTGGCGTGTCAAGGAAAACGCGAACATGACCTACTCGCTTCAGGGCCTCAACAACTACCTGGCCGGAACAGTCGTCGCCAACTACTGGCTGAACAAGCTGTACCCGCCTGAAGTTGCAGAGGCGCACAAAGACGGCGACATCCACATACACAACCTGAGCATGCTGGCGGCCTACTGCGTCGGCTGGGACATGCTTGACCTGCTGCTGACGGGCTTTAAGGGAGCGCCTGGAAAGGTCGCAAGCAAGCCGGCTAAACACCTGAGGACTGCGCTTCTGCAGATGGTCAACTTCACCTTCACATTGCAGAACGAGACCGCCGGGGCTCAGGCGTTCAGCTACATAGACGTCTACCTTGCGCCTTTCATACGTAAGGACGGCTTAGACCAGAAAGCTGTTGACCAAGCAGTGCAGGAGTTCATATTCAACATGAACGTCCCAACGAGGGTTGGGGGCCAGTGCCTGTCCGAAGACGCCAAGATATTGACGCCTGAAGGTTGGAAGTCCTACAATGAGGTCAAGGTAGGCGACCAGGTCTACACCTTCAACGTTAAAACCAAGAAGCTTGAGCTGAAGCCAGTAAAATACGTCTACGTCGGGCGGCATAACGGGATCATGTACAGGCTGCGGAATAGAACGCAAGACCAGCTGATATCGCCGGGCCACCGCGTTGTTAGGCTGCTCTTCAACACTGGAAACTACAAGCTTGAACCTATCGAAGAATGCTTGAAGCTGAAGTCAGGCATCTACATACCCACCCCCGCCGTCACAACAAACGAGAACCCTGATGCGCCGATCAGCGACGAGCTGTTAAAGCTTACAGCGCGGATTTTGTCCGAGGGCTGCATTGAGAAAGTCAGCAAAAACTCATACAGGCCGATGATCGCGCAATCGGACGCCGAACACCCAGATAACTTCAAGCCAATACTAATGTCCTTAGACAATGAGAAGAAGCCTCCAGAATGGCTTTACAGGCTAAGCCGAAGACAGGCTCGAATCTTCCTTGAGGCCTTCATCAAGGGGGATGGATGCTGCGAGCGTCATAGGCGCAGGATCGTTACAACAAGCCAAGAGCTGGCGGAGGCTTTGGCGGCCGTAGCTGTGTTAGCTGGCTTCAACTGTTCGATAAGGATGCGGACCATGAAACCTCCGTCAAAGAAAGCGCAATATTACCTGACTATAACGGAGTCCAAGCACGACGCCATACTAAAGGTTTCAACAGTCAACTACGACGGCATAATATGGTGCGTGCACACTGAAAACGAAACAGTGGTCGCCAAAAGGGGCGGCTGCATATTCATCACAGGCAATACGCCTTTTTCGAATGTGACGCTCGGCGCAGGGGTTCCGGAGTTCATGAAGGACATGCCTGCAGTCGTAGGCGGCGAAGCCTCAGGCGAAGCCTACGGCGAATACGAGCGCGAGGTGGAAATGTTCAACAGCGCGTTTACGAAGGTCATGTGCGAGGGCGACGCTGAAGGGCGGGTCTTCACGTTTCCAATACCGACCTACAACGTTACGCAGGACTTCAAATGGGATTCCGAAGGCATATTCGAGATGGCCGCAAAGTACGGCATACCTTACTTCGCAAACTTCATAAACAGCGACATGAAGCCCGAGGACGTTCGCTCTATGTGCTGCCGCCTGAGGCTCAACACTAAAGAGCTTAGAAGGCGCGGAGGCGGACTTTTCGGCGCGGACCCCTTGACGGGGAGCGTGGGCGTGGTCACGATCAACCTGCCAAGAATAGGCTACTTGTCGAAGGACGAGAATGAGTTCTTCGAGAGGCTTGACAGGATGATGGAAATTGCCAAGACGAGCCTTGAGGTAAAGCGCAAAGTGCTGGAGCGCTTCACCGAGAAAGGCCTATACCCGTACTGCCGCTTCTACCTGAGGAACGTTAAAGCGGCGCACGGCCAGTACTGGCGCAACCACTTCTCGACGATAGGCATCATAGGCATGAACGAGGCGCTGCTGAACATGTTCGGCTACGGCATAGCCAACCCTGAAGGCGCAAAGTTCGCGGAGAAGGTTCTAACGCACATGCGCGAAAGGCTCGTCGAGTTCCAGGAGGAGACGGGAAACCTCTACAACCTTGAGGCTACGCCTGCCGAGGGGACAAGCTACAGGCTTGCGAGGATAGACAAGCGCAAGTATCCGGACATAATCGTTGCAAACGAGAAGCAGCTGAAGGGCGGAGCCGCGCCGTTCTACACCAACTCCACGCAGCTTCCAGTCGACTGCGACCTAGACCTCTTCGAGGCTCTTGAGCTCCAGGACAGGCTTCAAACGCTCTACACGGGCGGAACGGTGTTCCACATATGGCTCGGCGAGAGGTTTCCCTCCTGGCAGTCGGCGTCGGACCTCGTTAAACGGGTTTTCAGAAGCTTCCGCATGCCGTACATAACGCTGACGCCGACGTTCAGCATATGCCCAAGCCACGGCTACTTGAGCGGCGAGCACAGGCAATGCCCGCACTGCGGAGGCAAATGCGAGGTCTACTCGCGGGTGGTAGGCTACCTCAGGCCGGTCGACCAGTGGAACGAGGGAAAGCAGGCCGAGTTCGCCATGAGGCGGACGTACGAGAAGGCGGCGGTGGCTGCAGCTTGAAGTTCAGCGGCCTCCAGAAGTCGAGCCTGATGGGCTTCCCGAACCGCGCCGCCTTAGCCCTCTACGCGCCTGGCTGCAGCCTGCGCTGTCCGTACTGCCACAACTGGCGAACAGCCTTCCACCCACCTCCCCTTTCTTTCGGAGGATGAAGCCTTATGGAGGCGGGAAGAAGTACGTGGACGCCGTCGTCGTGATGGGCGGCGAGCCGACGATGCTGTAAAGCGAACCGCGTAAGCACGCTTACCCGCCCACACATGCCCTCCCTAACTAATCCTCTCTTTTTTAAACCCAAATCGAAGTAAGCATGCTTACCTTGGGCTAAAACCTCACCTGCCTGAGCTAAAACGCCTAAACGCCTCATCTATGCTTGCCCTTAACTCTTTTCTACGCTTCAAGCCTCCTTAGCCAAAACGTATATCTTGAACGTCCTCGTGCCCCTGCACTTCACAACGCCTAAAGCTTCAAGAGCCGCCATGAAGCCGCTCAGCCAGTTGCGCGATATGCCGATTGAACGCTCAAGCTCGCTTAAGCTGGACATCCCGCTCTTGGACAGGTGCCGCTTAACCTCCTCAAGCACGCTCCTCGGGTTATCCGTATCAGCCGTGCGCCCACCAGTAGCGTAACGCGCCTGAACTTTAAAGCAAAACGGAAAGAAAAACAAAAGGCAAAACGGAAAGCATAAAGCAAGGCAAGGTAAACTCCCTGCATGCAAACAGACATAGCCATAAACGACCAAGCAAACAACGAATAACCAGCCAACGTGCCTGAGCTCTTGGAGCGCCGCTTAAACGTATGGGCGTGCAGCGGGACAGTGAGGAGAGCAAGGGGTTCAGCATTGCGCGGCTGCTTCCTTCATGTATGCGCTGGAGCTGCAGGCGTCAAGCGCCAAAAGCGCCGCGTGTGAGTCCCTGTTCAAATTTTCCCGCATCTGCAAGTTTGTAGAGCCACCATAAGTTTTTTATAACGTTGCTGGCAAAATGCGCTGTTTCAGGGAGGGGTTCCGGTGAACTGGAGAGACGCCGCGTATATTGTTTTGGTCTTCGTCGGATGCCTGCTCATCATCTCTCTGCCGTTCATGGCCGTCTTCGGCTTGGCGTGGTTCCCGGTGAACTTTTACTGGCTTGCTCCGTCGGCGCTCATATTGAGTCTCATTTCCTGCTATGTTTTAACGCCGCTCTTCGTGAAGGCCGAGGAGCCGAAAGATGCCCCGCCTGAGCTCGTTGAAGCCTTAAGTGAGATCTCGGCGAAAGCAGGCTTGAAGAAGCTTCCGAAGCTGAAGGTTGTCAAGTCGCCGGAGGTGAACGCCATGGCGTACTCCAGCCTCCTCGGCCCAAGGGTGGCAGTGACGACGGGCCTTGTTCAGCGCTACTCCTCCGGCGAGCTCAGCCTCGACGAGGTTAAGGCGGTGCTTGCGCATGAAGTCTCGCACGTGAAGATGCACCACCCGCTTAGGGCCAGCATAGCCTCATCCATTGTGAGCGTAACGGATGTACTGTCAAGCTTCCTCATGGTGGCCGGCGCCGCTTTCGCGCTGGCAACTTTGCGCCGCTCCTACCTGATGTTCGTCTTGGGGCTGGTGAGCGCCGTATTTGGAGCGGTGCTGAAGGTTGCCAGCAAGATAGCCTCAATAGTCTCCTTCCACTACCTGAGGAGCATGGAGTACGAGGCCGACGTAGCGGGCGCCTCGCTAACTGGCGTGAAGCCGATGGTTTCAATGCTGGAGAAAGTTGAAAAGCTCAACGCCCAGCTTGCTAAGCCTGAAGGCAAGCTTTTCATGCCTGAAAGGTGGACGCTGCCGACCGCGAGCCGAAACTGGATTGAAAAGCTCTTTGACACTCACCCGCCAACCCAAAAGCGCATTGAAAGGCTGCTGAAGCTTCAAAGCGCGTGAAAAAGCGCAAAACATCCTCTTCCATTTCTCTATACATTTAAACGGCCTAGCTCCGCGCTAAAGGCCAAAAACCCGGCTTTAAGCCTGCGGAAAATCTCTTAAACTAAAGGCAGCTATTAGAAAAAGGGAACTTTATGGCTAAGAATCGGGAGGCGTTCTCGGAGCGCCTCATTTACTCGCCGAGGCTGGCGCTTCAAAGGGCGGTCATGATCGCACGCGCGACAATTTTTAAATTCTACATCATTTTAATGTTTAAGTGTCAAGCGCCAACATGTGCGCATGATTAAATCTTAGAAGTGGCCCTCAATGAGTCTATTGCGAAAAGCCATTGCTATAATAGTGGTTGTGTCCTTACTCTCACTGGCTATCGCCGTGCACGCGTTAAATCTGCAGTGGCTTATACCTTGGCTTGAATTGTTTTACGGGCCTCTTATTCCCAGACCTGCGACTTTGACCTTGGTGGTTTGGCTGGCGCTTTGGCTTCTTGCTTTTTACGTAGTTGTCGGAAGAGGTGAAAGGTTTCGGTTTTTCGATATCTTAATGATTCTAGTTCTTCCCCTCTCAATTAACGCTGACTTAGTGATAAAGGGGTTATATACCGTTAGAGCTGGTGAGGCTTTATGGCAGTGGACTGAAGCTGGTTTCTGGAGGTTTCTTCTAGCCGTAGCAATAGTGGCAGCATGGTTCACAAGCTTAGAGCTTCAATTCGGACGAACACTCTCTCTTGGTAGATTATGGATCTGCAGCATCCTTATGCTTCCGGCGTTGGCTGGCCTCTACGCTTTCTTCTGGGCCATTTTAATGGCAGTTCGCCCGGGAATTGGAAGTGTAACGTGGCTTGTTGGTCGTTGCTTTGGATTGACAAGCGCCTACGCCATCGCATCGCTCATGAGTGTTTTCATCAGGTTCGGGCATATTGTCGCGCGGGATCCAATTCTAGCTTTAATTCCGCTATCGTATTTTGTGGCGTTAACCCTTGCGGCTTGCGCGGGAGGCAACGCTTTTGGCGCAGGCAAAGCTCGCTCAGGACGCGCGATGCTCAGCGCGTTATCAAAACTCAAGCTCAAGTTCCGCAGGGTTCCTAAGGCTTTTAAGGGCTATAAAACTGTTGAAAGTTACGTCGATAAAACTATTGAAAAAACTGTTGAAGATTATGTTAATGCAGTATTGCATAGCGCCGATCCGAGGCGTGCTTTTAAGGAGCTTCTTCGCGAGGCAGACCTTGCGGGGAGGCGTGGAGACTGGAGGAAGAATAGGATTTTAGAGATGGCCGCGGGCAGACTTAGGTCGGATTTTCCTCAAGTAATATTTGGAAGGGAAGAGTTAGGTTTAGAGGTGAAGCAAGAATGCACTCTTCCACCGCCGCCTGTTGTGAAAGTTCCACAGCCGGCGTCTTTAAAGGTGGAAGAAGCGGCTTCTGGGAGGCTGTACAACTTTCCACTCGATGAGAGTGTTGAAGATATCGTTGCTGCGCTCATGAACGAACGTGAAGCATTAGAAAAGCTCGTAGAGGACTACGAACTTGCCAAGGAAAAGGAGGACCATAACATGCAAAACAAACTTGAGTTTGTTCTAAAGCGGGCACAAGAGGATTTGGACAAAATATTGAAAGGGGAATGGGGGGTGGTTTCATAATGGGCGTGAGCCTTGAAGATCTGAAGTTTCACTGCCCAAGGTGCAACAAGCTGGTTCTTTGTAAGGTGAGAAGTATTACTGTGAGGAAGTTTATGGAGGGAAAAATCGATAGGGATACGGCGATTAAAAGGCTTAAGCAGAACCATTATAGGCACAAGCACACGGAGTATGATAAAAGCTTAGATAACTACCGAGAGCAAATAGACCTAAGCACGAAGGAGTCACGCGCATATAAATTCCGCGACGACGTGAAGGCAAGGCTTTGGCTTTTCATCTCAGCCAAAGAAGAGCTTGGAGTATGTGCTGAGACGTTGAAGAAAGCTGATGAAAAGCTTTGCAAACTAATGGAATTTAAGAAGAAAAGGGCCGATTTAAGGCAGATATTTGACGAGGAGGCTCGCAAACTTATCTTATATGATGAGTTAGCAACACTGGAAGTTTTTAAGGATGTAGTTGGCTTGGAGGAGGCGAAAAGACAAATTGTTTACAGCTTTCTGCTTCCAGTTTTGTTTCCCGAAAAGTATGGGGGGCCAAGTCCGAGGCGCGCGCAGGGTGGAATGCTAATTTACGGCCCGCCGGGGACTGGGAAAACTGAATTCCTAAGATGTTTACGGAAGCTGTGCGCGCAAAATTTAGGCTTGCAATGTGTGGAAATACATCCAACAACTGTCCAGAAAGAGCTTATAGGGGCTGGCGAAAGAGCAGTTCATGAGGCCTTCGAGGAGGCTCGTAAAAAACCAAGCATAGTCATTATTGACGAGGCGGACGGCGTGCTTTCTGAACGCATGTTATGGGAACCCAGCTACGCTCGTACGACTTTGAAGCAGTTCTTAGATGAAATGGACGGCCTTAGGACTAGAGAGGAGGATAAAATATTCGTTGTTGCTTGCTCAAATGAGCCTTGGAAGATAGCGGAACCAGCCAAAAGGCCAGGGCGGCTGGGAATTCACATTTACGCCCCACCACCCAACCTTGAAGAGCGAGAGAGACTTTTTAGGCTGTTCCTGAAGGAAGAAACCAGCGGAGAAATCGACTTTAAACGCCTAGCCGAGCTGACGAAACCCACTAAATTCGGCTATTACAGTGGTGCAGACATAAATGCAATTTGCGACGAAGCTATGAAGACTGCCTTCCAATTCGAAAGGAAAGCGGTAACTATGGTAGACTTGGAGGAGGTTATAAAGAAGTTTAAGCCAAGCATATCAGCTGAATTGGTGAAAATGTATGAGAAGCTCAGAGGTTATGATAAGGACGCAAAAGGCAAGGGAGAAACTGAGCCTCCCTATATAATATAATGCTACAGCCGCGCGGCGCAAGACTTCATACTTCAGATTTTGATCGCTAGGGCGCGGCTACGATTCTTCGCTTAGGCGACATGCAAATAAACGTGCCGACCTCTGGAATCAACGCAAAACGCGTTGGCGAAGCGGAAGATTAAATGCTTCAGGATTGAGAAAATTTATGTTCGGCTCGAATATTTTGTTTTGGTGCGGCGCCCCGTGCGCGTTGATGAGCTCGTTAAGAGGGTTGAGGGTGCGTTGGCCGTTTTAGAGTTGATTGTTGGCGACCTTAAGGATCTGGGCGAGGCTTTGAAGGGGCTTGTGGGCGAATGCAAGTCGCGGTGTGAAGTTTCCGTTGAGTCCGTGCGGGGTATGATTCCTGAAAGGCTGCATGCTCACCTAAGAGGAGAGCCTGAAAGCGTTTTGTGAGGGGTGTTTGTGACGTTTGTCATATTGGAGGATGCTGGACGCGCCTCGCTTAACGTGTGGATAAGGAGGTCGCTTCGCGGTTTGACGTTCGACGGAAGCCCTCCTGACTTCACAATAGAAGGCGTAAACGCCAAGAGGGTTGCGCTTGCAATGCTGAGGCGTTACCCGGCCAAGGTTTTTCCCGGCCAGAGGTCAGCGCGGCTCATGGTGGCTGTAAAGGTTCGGCGCTCAACGTGCGACGCCTTGAAGCTTCTCTCAACGGCTGAAAACATCACAGCTGCAGAGGCTAAGAGGATGATGGAGAACCCGGCGCCCAGGCTTGTTATTAGGCGCCTCAGCAAAATGTTCTAGGCGGAAAATCCGGTTGAATTTTGGGCGTGGCTTTTTAGAGTTTGGCGGCTATGTTTTCGCGCCAAGCCTACAGCTCTATGAACTCCTCGCCTTTAACCCGCCTTCCAGCCTCAACCTTCGGGTTTACGGCTTCAAGCATCTCCATGAGCTTTGAAAGCTTGTCGTATTGGAATAGCTGCTTGAAGTCCTCAAGCTCGGCTTTAGACCTTAAAACTAGCCCCCTCCTCTTCTTGGGAGCCCCATCTTCGCCTACCGGGTTTAGCTCTATGGCAAGCCTGCTGGGCGAGCCCTTATACGCTGGAAGCTTAAGGACGAAGACTCCTGGAAGGCTTGTCCTAAGCCTGCTCCAATCTTTACCGCTTTTGAGGAATTCCGCAAGCTTCCCCTCAGACAATTATGCCACCGTTTAATGTTGTGTCTTGAGCAGTTAAATTTTTTGGCTGTGGCCCCCTCCCCCCTAACGGTACGTGGCAATATAAATGCCGCCTCACGTGTAGAAGTCGACGTGTAGGGGAGTAGCGCCCCATGCGATCCGTTTTCAGGAGGAAGGAGGCCCTCTCTCCAAGGTATGTTCCGAAAACCCTTCCCCACCGCCAGCCGCAGCTAAACATGCTGCGCAGCCTCTTCTCCGACTTCCTTGAAAAGCCCATGGAAGCTTACCAGAAGGTTGTCCAAATATTCGGGCCGACGGGTTCGGGGAAAACGTGCACTGCTATGCGGTTTGGGATGGAGCTGGAGGGGGAGGCTAAGAGGAGAGGCATAAAGCTCAGGTTCGTCCACGTGAACTGCAAGCTCGGCGTGGACTCCACATACGCGCTTTACCAGACCATCCTGCAGAAGGTTTCCCCCGAATCCTTAGGAAGGGGTTACTCGCCCAGCGAAATGCTGAGGCAGACGATGCTTCACTTGAGGAGGACAGGCGAGTACATGCTTCTGGCGATAGACGACGTCGACTACCTTGTGCGGACGTTAAAGGAGAAGCGCGGCGAAGGCGGCGTGATCTTCGACCTCACAAGGCTTAACGAGATGTATTTGGGCGAAGAACAGCGCGTCGCAGGCGTGGTTTTCATAGCCAAGGACGCGTCCTTCAGGGAGCTGCTTGACCCAGCTGAGGTCAGCACGCTTGGAAGCGTAATACTGAGGCTTCCGCCCTACACGGGCGAGCAGCTCGCCGAGATCTTGGCGGAGAGGGTTGAAGAGGCGTTCAGGCCTGGAGCCGTAGGCGAAGAGGTTATTGAATTTGTGGCTGACCTGGCCGCCGGCAAGCAGTACAACCCCGGAGACTGCAGGTTCGCGTTGGACATTCTTTTGACGGCGGGAATTATCGCGGATTCGGAGTGGGCTGACAGCGTCAGGCTTGACCACGTCAGGATGGCCGCCGCCGAATGGTTCGACGGCATAAGCACCGAAGACCTCATGGAGCTCGACGAGCACGAGCTACTCGTCCTACGCGCAACTGCGGATGCACTGCGCCTCAACGACAAGGCCTACGTCACGGTGAAGGAGATTTGGGAGTACTACGAGATGGCATGCGCAGCAAAGGAGGTTAAGCCTCTATCCTACGAGAAGGTTAAGGAATACGTCCACGACCTCCACTGCAGAGGCCTCGTACACCAGTCGAAGAAGGGCGTAAGCGTTGTCGGCGCCCCGGTCAGAGACCTTAGCAGGGTTATCCCCACCATTGAGAGGGGCGAAAGGCTTGAATGGCGAGGTTGAGGAGGTCCTTGGAAGCCGCGGGAGGATAAGGCTGCTTAAAGCGTTAATCGAAGCTCAGAAGAGCGGATGCGCCGCTTCAATGTCGAAGCTGAAGGCCTCGACGCGCCTGAGAGGGCGCAGCGTGCAGAGGCACCTTGAAATCCTCCTCAACCACGGGTGGGTGGAGGAAGTCAGAACAGCCGAGGGGAGGAAGTACAGGCTGAAGGACAACGGCAAAACCGAAGCCGTCAAGAGGCTTTTCAGGGAGCTAAAATACATATAACAGCGCTTGTTTCACCGTCACACTTTTCCACCATCTAACGGCACCCCTCTGCTAACTCCTCATCAAATCCCCAAGTATTGAAGTGAATTTTTCCGGTTCTTTAGGCGTTAAAACCACAGACTTCCACATACCTTCCTTCAGCAACATTTTAACACCTTTTTTATGGTGAACCGCGAAATACAGTTCCCTCTTAAATGGGTTAACCCTCAAACCCCATCCAACATACCAAGGCAGCCTCTCGACAACCCTAACTTCTTCTATGTTAGATATTTGGACCACATGTTTGTACGGCCAGAAATAGGCTTCCACAAAATCCTCATATATCCTAAAATGGCATGGAAGGAAGAGCAGATATGGCTTACGAACTTTCTCTTCATAAAGCAGCTTTGCCTTCACATGCTATTTCCCATCACTATTTGCTGTTCCTAGGACTTTTTAACGTTTCTAAGAAAATTTTTTATAGTTATTGTATTGAACCGTAAACCATGGCTGAAGGCAAGGGCTCGAAGAAGGGCCTTTGGCATTCGCTTGCTTGCGGAGTTTTCCTGATAGGGCTTGCAGTGGTTTTCTACGTTGGCTTCTGGCCGTGGATACTCGCACTTGTAGGTTTAACGGTTATAATTGAGAGTGTTGGCGAGCACTATTCCAGAAGGAAGAAGAATGTGGATTCAGGGAGCTAGGATACATCTAATAGGCCGCTTCGCCCGCCGCAATTTTCAACTGCTTGTATCCCCAAAAGTTGTCCTCAAAAAATGTAATACAAAAATCGAAAACCATTTTTCAGCCTCTAAATTTGAAAAGAAGCCCTGTTTAGGCTCAGCTCTGGGTGGGGGGTCTCTCTCCCCCTAAGGCCCCTACATACTTATATACTTCTTCTCAGCCGACCGACAAAACAGAAGGCCGTTGAAGGCTGCGCCAAATGAGCGTTGACGAGCTGGTGTCGGAGGTCGCGTTCGAGCTGGCAAAAGAGGTGAAGAGGTTCATTTATCCGATGGAATGCTTCAGCCAGATGTCGGCGCTGAACAACTCAACGGACAAGCTCGTCTACATGTACGTGTGGATTACGCAGCCTCAAACCTTCGCGAGCGTAAGGCGCAGCCTGAACCTGAGCAAGGCGACGCTGGCGCGTTCGCTGAGGAGGCTTGAACAAAAAGGCCTAATAGTGCGGGAAGGGCTTATCCTCTACGCGGCGGAGACCTCAACTTTAAAGAACACACGCTTAAACGTTGACGAGGCGGGGCGTTCCCCTCAAGGAATGCGCGGCGCCGCGCGCCCCTTGAAGCCGTATCTTCCTTAGAAGCGGCTTTGAGAAGCACACGCAAAAAGTTTATATGGTATTTACGCCCGCTTTTGAGCGGATAAGCATCCTCGGCTTGTTCACATAGTTTCCCGTCACGCCACTCCTGTTAACAGTCGGAGCAATCTTGGGCCCTAAGGGTTTGCAGACCGTTACCAAGACGGCGGCATATTCAACAATGCTCTATACGGGTTTATCATGGTGGCCGTTGGCACATCGCCAGAACAGCCTGGGCCCTAATAGCGTTTTACACATCAGCCATTGTTTCCGCAATTTTGTTAGAAAGGCTTTGGACGCGTTACAGGTGCAGTACTAACGATAATTCCGGTTGGTTTGTTGGTCGTTTGGATTTATGGATACTTGTGGCGTAGGCTTCTTCTCAATGAAAACCGCGCAAGCTCAGCCAGCGGCGCCTCTGCAGCCTCAACTGCCACATCTCCGCCGTGACCCGCCCTTTTGTTGGTTAAATTTAAAACGTTGAGAAGCAAACTGTGTATGGGCGCATCTGGGATGAGCGGTGAAAACGAAAGAGCCTATTCGGGTAAATGTGTTGATTGTGGTTCGCCCCTGGTTTTGTATGAGGTGGATTTCGAGAAGAACCGTAAAGTTATGCAGTGCACCCGATGTGGGCTTTTCCACTTCTATAAAAAAGACTTTTTCGGGAAGTGGAAACTGGTTAAGGCCGGAAGGGTTTCAGACCTCTGGAGAAAATCAAAATGACCTAGCATATTCTCGGAACAGGGTCTCCTACTGGCCTGGGGATTATTCTTTTCCCGCCGACAACCGTCTGCATGGCAACTAGGTTAAACGCGTCTGTAGCTTCGCCTATTATCTGGGCCTCCTTACCCTCCTCGGTTGTCCTCAAAAACTCTAGGAGTTCTTCGGCTTTCTCTTTCACCACGCCTATGACTATCTTACCTTCGTTTCCAATTTCAAGGGGGTCTAAGCCTAACATTTCGCAGGCCGCCTTAACATCATTTCTTATCGGAATTTTATCCTCATAAATTAGAATGCCCACGTGGGATTTTTCGCTAAACTCGTTTAAGGCGTCGGCTAAACCGCCTCGGGTTGGATCTTTCATGGCTGTTACACCGCCTACCTCGCCGAGGAAACGTTGCACTAAACGGTTTAACGGCTTCACGTCTGATTTTATGCTGCTTCCGAAGTTCAACCCCTCCTGGGCAGATAGGACGGCCAAACCGTGTTCGCCTATTGTTCCGGAAAGGATTATTTTGTCTCCGGGCTTGAGGTTTGAGTCTAAAATCCAACGTGCCTTAAAGTCGCCTCTAAACCGCCTCACAACGTTTAGGTTTTTCTCTAAGGCTTCGGTTCTCCTACCGATGCCCGAAACGTTTATGACGCAGCCGCCGAGGCTGCCCTTCTCTACGACTTTCGTGTCGCCTGTAACTATGTTTACGCCTGCTTCCTCGCACGTATGCCTCATGCTCCTCAAAATTCTTTCAAAATCGGACAGGGCCAGCCCCTCTTCAAGTATGAAGCCGCACGCTAGGGCGTAGGGTTCAGCTCCCATAACCGCTATGTCGTTAACGGTGCCCGAAACAGCTAAACGCCCAATGTCTCCGCCTGGGAAGAATATGGGTTTCACGGCGTGGGAGTCGCTTTTCAAAACTACGTCACCGACTACCGCTGCATCATCCAAGGCCTCCAGCGGAACCTCCGCGCCGCTGAAACCGCCAAAATACTTCACGACGTAGTTTTTGACCAGTTCATGCATCACTGTTCCGCCGGCCCCATGCAGCATGGTTATAACGTCTCTACCCAAGTTTCTCACCGTTCAGCCTTGCATAATAGGCTGTGGCTGGAAATAAATGAATCGCAGCTTTTGGCCGTGCGCCAAGTCAAAAGTTCCTGTGCGGCGTTCAAGCTCACGCCTTTACAAGGCACCTTCATGTTTGCAGCCTGTCTAAAACAGCTTCAACCGAATGGAAAACCATATAAATCGCCATGCAGCTGTTCAATTGCACAGTTGGAGAGTCTATCAAGTGCCAGAATGGAGATACTCGATACCTGAAGAAGCCTTAGACCCGGAGAAAACGGTTAAGGCCAGCGGGCGAGAGATTAGGGTATCCCATAAAGCGGCCCGCGAAATATGTAAAACCATAAAAGGAATGACGCTTACAGAAGCTAAAAAGTACCTGCGTGATGTGATCGCCAAAAGGAAAGCTGTTCCCTTCACGAGGTTTAAAAAGAAAGCAGCCCACCGCCACGGTTTGGAAAAAGCTTACGTGGGCAAATATCCGGTGAAAGCAGCTAAACAAATACTTAAGATCCTTGAAAACGCGGAGGCCAACGCTGAAAATAAAGGCCTTGACGCTGAAAGGCTTAAAGTAATCCACGCTTCAGCCTACCCTGGAATGAAGATTAAACGTTACATGCCTAGGGCTTTTGGAAGGGCAACTCCGAAGTTTGAAACCCTAACCCACGTGGAGCTTGTTTTAGAAGAGCAGCCCGAAGCGGCCGTGGAGGAGGCTTAAATGGCTGTTGTAAAACATTTCATATCCAAGGCTAAGAAGAGGGCGGAGATAGACGAGTTTCTACAGAAAAAGCTTGAGAAAGCCGGGTACGGCGGGGTAAACATAGCTGAAACCCCCCTCGGCACCCACATCGTGATCTACGCCATGCGCCCTGGGCTTGTTATAGGTAGAGGTGGTGAAACCATAAGGGAGCTCGCCAAAGTGCTGGAGGAGAAGTTCGGCGTTTCGAACCCGCAGATCTCCGTCTCCGAAATAGAGGTTCCGGAACTGAACCCTTACATCGTCGCCACTCGGATAGCCTCGGCCCTTGAAAGGGGCGTCCACTTCAGAAGGGCGGGTTTCTGGGCTTTAAACCAGGTGATGGAAGCTGGAGCCCTAGGGGCAGAGATAATAATTAGCGGTAAGCTTAGAACCGAAAGAGCCCGCTACGAGAAGTTCAAGGCCGGCTACCTGCCGAAGTGCGGAGACCCCGCCATGAAATACATGCGGAAGGCTGAAGTTCACGTGCAGCTTAAACCCGGAATCTACGGGATTAAGGTTAGAATAATGCCCCCGGACGCCAAGTTTCCGGACAAAATCCAGATTGCGGAATCTCTTCCTCCGGAAACAGCTGCAGAAAGCCTGGAAAAAACAGCGTCGGAGGAGAAAGTTGAAGGGAAGGTTGGGGAGGAAAGCGGGGAGGCCGCTGAGTAAATGCCGATAATCAGGGTTAAAGAGATCAGAGAGATGTCTCCTGAAGAGCGAGCTAAAAAACTTCAAGAGTTCCGTACAGAGCTCGTTAGGTTAAAAACCATGGTTAAGGCCGGCGGCGCTGTGGAGAATCCCGCGAGGATAAAGGAGTTGAGGAAGGCTGTTGCGAGAATATTGACTATTGAAAATGAGGCAAAGCGCAGCACAGCGGCGCAAGCCTCAAAGGGAGGAGGCGGGGACAGGTGAAGGTGACGCCTGACATAATCCGATACGAGTTCATAGGCACCGAGGCTAAAGTTGTTAAAAGCACAAACCCGTACAGCGTTGGAATAAAGGGTAAAGTTCTAGATGAGACGCGGAACACTTTCACGATACTCCACAACGGCGAAAGGAAAGTGGTCATAAAGGAAACATCCCTTTTCCACTTTAAATTTCCCGACGGCACTACTGTGGAGATCGACGGCAACCTTCTAGTGGGACGCCCCGAGGACCGCCTTAAAAAGCGGGTTAGGAGGTTGTGGTGATGGCGTTAACCTTCAAGAAGCCCGAAAAAACGTGTAACGACCGAAATTGCCCATTTCACGGGAAACTCACGATAAGAGGAAAGATACTTGAGGGGGTTGTGGTCAGCGCCAAAATGGATAAAACAGTGATAGTGCGGCACGACTACCTAAAATATGTTCCAAAGTTCATGAGGTATGAAAGGCGCCACAGCCGGATACCAGCCCACAACCCGCCGTGCATAGACGCCAGGGAAGGCGATTACGTCACCATAGCTGAATGTAGGCCTATAAGCAAAACCGTTTCCTTCGTTGTGGTCGAGAAAAAGGAGAGGGAGGGGGCTCAGTAAATGGCTGCGAAGGCGAAGGCCAGGGGGCTTGTTGCGAAGGGAGTGATTGCGCAGAGGCCGAAAATATCCAGGGGGCTGCCTGTGGGCGCAATTTTAAGGTGTGCGGACAACACGGGGGCGAGGGAGCTGCGCCTCATTCAGGTGGTGGGCTATAAGGGACGAAGGGGCCGCCTGCCTTCTGCAGGCGTGGGAGACCGTGTGGCGGTTTCCGTCAAGCGGGGAACGCCGGACATGCGCAAGAAGATTTTCCATGCGGTTATAGTTCGGCAAAGGATGCCTTTCCGCAGAGCTGACGGCGTTTGGGTTCAGTTCGAAGACAACGCTGCGGTGATAATAACTCCGGAAGGCGAGATGAAGGGCTCTGAAATCCGCGGCCCAGTAGCAAGGGAGGCTGCTGAAAGGTGGCCAAGAATAGCCAGCGCAGCAAGCATAATCGTGTAGCGAGGTGAAGCGCCGTGCAGGCTGCCGTTAAAACATCTTCAAAGCCCTCTAAACAAAGGAAGCTGCTGTTCCAAGCCCCAGACCACATACGCTACAAACACTTCGCCGCCCCGTTGTCTCCGGAGCTGAGAAAAACCTACGGGATTCGAAGGCTGCCGGTGAGGCGCGGGGACACCGTGAGGGTTATGAGGGGCGACTACAAGGGTTTCGAAGGAAAAATTTCCCGCGTGGATAGGAAGAAATACCGCATATACATTGAAGGCTTAACGAGGGAAAAGGTCGACGGAACGGCAGTTTTTGTTCCAGTTCACCCATCAAAGGTCATGATAACCAAACTTAACCTAGAAGATAAGTGGCGGAGACTGATCTTGGAGAGGAAAAAGAAGGGGAAAGGGGCGGAGGAAGCGGAAAAAGCCGCCGAGAAAACAGAGAAACCTCCGGAGGCAGCGGTTGAAGCGAGGTCGGAAGCGGAGGAAAAGCGGCCGGAAGAAAAATCCCCCCAAGCTGAAAAGGAGGAAAAGCCTAAAACGGGGAGGCAGAAAGCGAAAAAGGCTGTAGGAGGGGAAGAGGAGAAAACAGGGACGGAGAAGAAGGCTCGTACAGGAAGAAAGAAAACATCGGAGGAGCAGAAAGTTGGGTAAAAAGGGAGGTTCAACAGCTCTCAAACGTAAACCGGCGCCGAAAATATGGCCCATCCATAGGAAAGAGTACGTCTGGGTTGTGAAACCTACACCGGGCCCCCACTCCCTAGAAAAATGTTTACCCTTAACTATAGTGCTGCGGGAAATCCTAGGGTTTGCAAAGACCAGAAAAGAGGCGAAAATAATAGTTTCTCAGGGAAAGGTTTACGTTGACGGGAGGGTTAGACGCGAAGACAGGTTTCCAGTAGGATTGATGGATGTCATCTCGTTCCCAGAAATAGACAAACACTTCCGCGTTCTACCATCCCACAAAGGTTTAATCCTCCATCCTATACCAAAGGAAGAAACAACGTTCAAGCTTTGCAGAATAGAGAACAAGACAACCGTTAAAAATGGGCATATACAGCTGAACCTCCACGACGGCTCAAACGTCCTCATTAAAGTGGCAGACCCCAAAAACGCGCAGGAAGACGTCTACAAAACCTTCGACGTCGTTCAGCTGAGCCTCCCGGATCGGCAGGTCATTGGACACGTAAGGATGAAGGAGAAGGATTTCGCAATAATAACCGGCGGCAAGAACATGGGAAAATACGGTCGAATCGTCGAAATCGAGGACGTGAAAGGTAGAAAACGCAGAGGGGCCATCGTGACGATAGAGGATGAAAAGGGGAACCGTTACCAAACCATTTTGGACTTCGTGTTCGCGGTGGGCGAGGAAAAACCCCTCATATCTCTGCCGGAAATTTCGGAGGCTGCGCAGGATGTCTGAGGATGAAATCAGGAAGCGGTGGGAAGAAAACCCCATGCTTAAACCGAGGATAGAAAAAGTTGTAGTAAACATTTGCGTTGGGAAGTCCGGGGAACCCCTTGAAAAAGCGGCTAAAGTTTTGAAAGATTTAACGGGGCAAAATCCATGTAAGAGAAAGGCCAAGAAAACGATAAGGGACTTTGGAATTCGAAGGGGTGAACCCATAGCGTGTGTGGTTACGCTTAGGAAACAGAAAGCCGTAGAGTTCTTGAAGAGGGTTTTAAACGCTGTTGACTACAAGCTTCCGAAAAGCTGTTTTGATAATCGTGGAAACTTCTCCTTCGGCATAAAGGAACATATAGAAATTCCAGGAGTCAAATACGACCCTGAAATCGGCATCTTCGGCATGGATGTATGCGTTTCGCTATGTAGGCCCGGCTGGCGCGTCAAGTACAGGTGGAGGGCAAGGTCAAAAATCGGCTCCAGGCACGCCTTAACCCCCGAGGAGGCTGTGGTCTTCGTTAAAGACGCGTTGGGGGCTGAAATAGTTTAGGGGTGTTGGGAAACATGGCCAAACAGAAACCTAAAAAGGTGCGGAAATACGGCAAGGGTTCAAGGCCTTGCATAAGATGTGGATCTTACGGGCCCATTATTCGACGTTATAATTTATATCTGTGTAGGCACTGTTTTAGGGAGGTAGCCAAAAAACTAGGATTCCGGAAGTATGAATGAGGAAAATGCCATGGACGTGCTGGCGAACGGTTTAACGGTAATAATGAACAACGAGATGCGGAACAAACGTGAGTGCGTGATTAGCCCAGCCTCTAAACTTTTGGGCAGGGTTTTGAGGGTTATGCAATTGCACGGTTACATCGGCGAGTTCGAATTTATAGATGACGGGCGCTCCGGAAAGTTCAAGGTTCAACTTCTGGGCAGAATAAACAAGTGCGGGGCCATCAAACCCCGCTTCGCAGTCCGCCTTGATGAAATTGAGGATTGGGAAAGGAAGTTTCTGCCCTCTAGGGATGTTGGCTTACTGATACTTTCAACCCCGAAGGGCGTGCTCACTCATAGGGAGGCTAAGGAGAAAAGGGTTGGAGGGAGGCTTCTGGCCTTCGTCTATTAAGGAGGATTAGCGATGAGGGCTGTTGAAGTTTCAAAGGTCCTGCGGATCCCAGACGACGTGGAAGTCACGCTGGAGGGGAAAAAGGTAACCGTTAAGGGGGCGCTTGGAACGCTGACCAGAGACTTTTCATACGCTCCGGTCTCAATGGAGCTTCAAGGTAAAACCCTCAGGATTTGGGCTGAGTGGCCCAGCAAAAAGGAGAGTGCCCTCGTAGGCACGATTTACGCACATGTAAAAAACATGATCACGGGGGTCGAAAAGGGTTTCACCTACAAGTTAAAGATAGTTTTCTCCCATTTCCCAATCTCCGTTAAGGTTCAAGGCGACACCGTTCTAATAGAAAATTTTACCGGCGAGAGAAGCCCTAGAAAAGCGAAGATAATTGGCAACGTTAAAGTTAAGGTTCAAGGCGACGACGTGATAGTTCAAGGCATCAACATTGAAGAGGTCAGCCAAACGGCGGCAAACATAGAGCAGGCAACCAAGATACGGAGAAAAGACCCGCGGGTCTTCCTTGACGGAATATACCTCTACGAACGGAGCGAGGGAATGGACTAGATGAGCGAGCCGAAAGCCACAGCTTTAAAGAAAGCCCTGCGTTTAAGGGCTAGAATCAAAAAGAAGAAGCCTGACTTCGTCAGACAAGAAAGTTGGCGGTACGACCGCTTAAAAGAAAACTGGCGCAGACCAAAAGGCATAGACAACAAGATGCGCATGAAAATTAAGGGATGGCCACCAACAGTGAACGTTGGATACAGGGGACCGAAAGCTGCTAGGGGGATCCACCCATCCGGATACGAGGAGGTTTTAGTATACAACGTCGAGGATCTCAAGAAAGTTGACCCGAAGACACAGGCTATACGGATTGCCCATACTGTCAGCAAGAAGAAGAGGATGCAAATCATACAAGAGGCGCGGAGAAGAAAGATAACAATTTTGAATTTGGGCGAGACTAAAGAAGAGGTTAAAGAAGCTGTTGTCGAAGAAAAGAAGCCAGAGAAGCCCGAAAAGCCCGAAGAAGCCAAAAAGGAGGCTGAAGCTGGAGGCGGAGAAGAGAAAAGGGAGGCTGCCGCAGAAGAGAAGCCTAAAGCTAGACGGAGGAAGGTAAAGAAAACAGGGAGAAGCGGTGAAGAGGAGGGAAGAAGCGGGTAATGACAAACTTGAGAAGCCAAAGACGTCTAGCTGCGCAAATTTTGAAGGTGGGTCAAGACAGAGTATGGATAGACCCAAATAGGACGGAGGATGTAGAAGCCGCCATAACCCGTGAGGAAATTAGAAAGCTAATTCACGAAGGCGTGATTAAACCCTTAAAAGAGAAGGGGGTTAGCCGCGCTAGGGCACGGGTAATTCGCAAGAAAAAGAAGAAGGGCTTAAGGCGGGGGCCTGGCAGCAGAAGTGGAGCCTCTGGAGCCAAGGTTTCCAAGAAGGAGGCTTGGATGAACAAGATTAGGGCTTTGCGGAAGAAACTGCGCGAGCTGAAGGCTGAAAAGGCAATAACTGAAACAACGTACCGCAAACTCTACATTATGGCGAAGAGTGGAAAATTCGCTTCTGTTGCTGACATGGAACGATACATAGAAGCCCACGGCTTGTGGAGGAAACGCTGATGGCTAAGGACGCCCGCTACTGCGTACCCTACCGTAGGAGAAGAGAAGGAAAAACAGACTATAGGAAGAGAAAAGCCTTAATCCTTTCCGGAAAGCCTAGGCTCGTGGTTCGAGGCTCACTGAAAAACATCATAGTTCAGATAGTTGCCGCCAAACCGGGAGGCGACGAAGTTTTAGTTTCAGCCCATAGCAGGGAACTTCTTAGAAAATTCGGCTGGAAGGCTCCTAGGGGTAATCTCCCCGCAGCCTACTTAACAGGACTTTTATGCGGGTTGAAGGCTAAAGCCAAAGGCATAAACGAGGCCGTGCTGGACATTGGACTGCACTCCCCAACTAAGGGTGCAAGGGCTTTCGCGGCCTTGAAGGGAGCTTTAGACGCGGGTTTAAAGGTTCCTCACGGGGAGGAAATTCTTCCAGAAGAAGACAGAATAAGAGGGGTGCACATCGCCCAATATGCTAAAGCCCTAGCAGCCACTGAAAAATATATGACGGTGTTTTCCAAGTATTTGGAAAATAACCTTTCGCCTGAGAGACTTCCAGAACACTTTGAAGAAGTTAGGAAGGCTCTAATCGCCGCGTTCAAGGGTGGAGGTAAAAGTGGTGGCAGATAAAAGCAGCCTTGAACAGTGGGTTCCCAAAACCCGCCTGGGGAAGCTTGTGTTAGAGGGTAAAATAACCTCCATTGAAGAGGTTTTCATGGAAGGATTGCCCATTAGGGAGCCTCAAATAGTAGACGCCTTACTGCCAGACCTTCAGGAGGAAGTTATAAGCATAAACCTTGTTCAGAAGCAAACAGACGCGGGTGAAAGGTCAAGGTTTAAGGCTGTGGTTGCCGTTGGAAACAGGGACGGTTACCTTGGACTCGGAGCTGGAAAAGCAAGCCAAGTGCGGACGGCTATTGAAAAGGCGGCAGCCAACGCCAGACTCAACATAACACCTATAAGGCGTGGATGTGGAAGCTGGGAGTGTGGATGTGGAAAACCCCACTCGGTGCCATTTAAAGTGGAAGGTAAATGCGGCGGCGTCAGGATAGTTGTAATTCCGGGGCCTAGAGGTTTAGGACTTGTGGCCAGCGAGGTTGCAAAGGTTATCCTTGGACTTGCCGGAGTAAAGGATTGTTGGACTAGAAGCTACGGCTCAACAAGAACCGTTCCATCCTTCGCCTACGCCCTCTTCGACGCCTTAAAGAAAACATACAGCCTGATAACGCCAATGGATTGGGTGAGATAGTTTGGCTGAACAACGGCAGGAGCGCAGGTGTATAGCAGTTGTAAGGGTTCGTGGAACCATAAGTGCCTCCCTGCAGGTTAGGGAAACGCTTCACATGTTAAACCTGAAGAGAAACAACTATGCGGTTTTAATCGACAACCGTCCATCATTCCTTGGAATGCTGAAAACCGCGCAAAGCTTTGTCACGTGGGGGGAGGTTTCAAAGGAGACTATAGCAGCTTTGCTGAAAAAGAGGGGCAG